>Ga0310345_10000804_pt1 | contig 40247 bp, 38 predicted proteins | sample HC15DNA20500_MG_FD_204667 | JGI IMG/M metagenome (GOLD analysis project Ga0310345, IMG submission 204667) | Marine microbial communities from station ALOHA, North Pacific Subtropical Gyre - HC15-DNA-20-500_MG | ecosystem: Environmental > Aquatic > Marine > Oceanic | place: Pacific Ocean: North... | reverse complement strand
TCCAAAAGAAGCGGCTCCAAAAGAAGAGGCTCCAAAAGAAGAGGCTCCAAAAGAAGAGGCTCCAAAAGAAGAGGCTCCAAAAGAAGAGGCTCCAAAAGAAGAGGCTCCAAAAGAAGAGGCTCCAAAAGAAGAAAAAGAATCTAAATAAATTCAACGATGAATTTAAATGACTATTTAAAATTAGGTCATGTTATAAAAACGCATGGCCTCAAAGGTGAAATGTTAATCAAAAAAAATAATAAAAATGTTTATAAATCTTTAATTAACAAATTCATCTATATCAATAAGGATGCAAATTTAATACCTTTTAAAATTATAAATTTAACTTCCATAAAAAATAATTTAAAAATAGAACTTGAAGATATCGATAATCAAAATAGTGCATCAAAATACATTGGAATGGAAATTTATTTAAATAGAGAAAATATAAGTGTTACAAAGACCACAGATGATCCTCAAAATATTTTAGGTTATCAAATCATTGAAAATAAAAAAGTATTGGGTATAGTAGAGGATTATTACGAAAAAAAGATACAACCCATTATTACAACCAAAATAAATAATAAAGAGATACTAATTCCCTATGATAATAATATTATATATAAAATTGATTCCAACATGAAAAAAATTTATGTTAATTTACCTAGAGGACTATTGGATATTTAAAAAGAAAAAAATGTTAAATATTGAAATAATAACATGCCAACCAAACCTATTAAAGGGACCTCTAAATCATAGTATTCTTAAACGAGCTCAAGAAAAAAATTTAGTTAAAGTAACAATAAATAATTTAAGAGATTATTCAACTGAAAAAAGAAATAAAGTTGATGATTACGCTTTTGGTGGAGAAGCAGGAATGGTTTTACAGATTGAACCTGTAGATAATTGTATTAATCACTTAAAAAAGAAAAACAAATTTGATGAAATTATTTATATGAGCCCAGATGGTGAGCCTTTAAATCAAGAAATCTCTAATAAATTTTCTATATCGAAAAACATCATAATTTTATGTGGACATTATAAGGGAATTGATGAAAGAATCAGAAAACATATTATTACAAAGGAAATAAGTATTGGAGATTATGTTTTAACTGGAGGTGAACTTCCTGCTGCAGTATTTATTGATTCAGTAATTCGTCTTCTACCAGGAGTGCTAAATAACGAATCTTCTGCACTATCAGATTCATTTCAAGATAAATTAATTAGCCCACCTGTTTATACAAGACCCTATAAATACAATAAATGGTCAGTTCCAAAAATTTTAATCTCCGGTAATCAAAAAGAGATTGAAAAATGGAAAATAAAAGAGTCATTAAAAAGAACAAAAGAAAAGAGACCTAATCTTTTATAGGATTAAAAAAACGAATAGTAAAAAAAAATTATATTTGCAGTCTTAAATTGAAAACAATGTCAATTGAAAAAATACAAATGGATAAAGAAAAATTGAAATTGAGAAAAAAATTTCCTGATTTTAAGTCTGGAGACACTATCAATGTATATATAAAAATCAGAGAAGGTAATAAAGAAAGAGTTCAGCAATTTCAAGGAACAGTGATTCAGAGAAAAGGAGTTGGTACAAATAGTGAAACATTTACCATAAGAAAAATTTCTGATTCAATCGCTGTTGAAAAAATTATACCACTATTTTCTCCTAACATTGAAAAAATTGATTTGGTCAGAAAAAGTAAAGTAAGAAGAGCAAGATTGTTTTACCTAAGAAAAAGAAAAGGTAAACAAGCAAAAATTAAAGAAAAAATTTAATTTTAAACCAACCTTGTTAGGTTGGTTTTTTATGAAAATTCATTTTGAAAAATATCAAGCATCAGGAAATGACTTTATTTTAATAAATAATTTTGAGAAAAGGGTTCACTTAAATAAAAAAATAATCTCTTTTCTATGTGATAGAAATTTTGGAATTGGAGCTGATGGTATAATAATAATTCAAAAATGTGCAACAGCAGATTTTGAAATGATTTTTTTTAATCCTGACGGCACAGAGAGTATGTGTGGAAACGGAAGCAAGTGTGCTGTAAATTTTGCAATAAAAAAAGGACTGTCTAATGCAACTCCCAAATTTTTAACATACGATGGTTACCACAAGGCTTATATTAAGCATAACAAAATTTATATTCAAATGAATAATATAATCGAAATAAAAAAAATCAAAAATGATTATTTCATAAATTCAGGTGCCCCCCATCACATTAAATTTGTTAAAAAATTAAAAGATCTTGATATTCTTGAAGAAGTAAATATTATTAGATCAGATAATAAATATAAATCTAAAGATTGTAACATTAATTTTATTCAAATCGATGATAAACATAAAATTCAGTTAAGAACTTTTGAAAAGGGGGTTGAAAAAGAAACACAAAGTTGTGGAACAGGAGCAGTAGCTTCATCCATAGCATCAACATTTAAAAATGTTATAAGTCCTGTTACTTCAAGTTTCAAAGGAGGTAATCTCACTATTCATTTTGAAAAATGTAACAGTATTTTTAAAAATATTTTTCTTGTAGGAAAAGCTAATTTTATATATTCCGGTGATATCATAATTTAGTTACACAAAGTTTAAAATCTTAGATATTAACAGGGAAAGACGTAAATTGTATGCTTCAAGAAGAGTTTTATAACTAAAGACTTATATGGGATTAAAATTTGATCTTTATTAGCTAACACATTAATTAAGGACAAACCTTTTTTATAAAAAGTCTTTTTTATTTAATTTTCATTAATGAAAAGATGCGTAATAATTATATTTTTTTTATTTCTATCTTTTTCTTGTTCTAAGAAGAAAATTAAAGATGATTCAATGAAAATAAAAAAGAACTCTAAAATTCTAAAAATAACAAATAATAATAAGTTCAGCACAGGAAATGTTATTGGTACCATAAAAAATTCTGAGATCACTGAAGCATCTGGAATTACGATAAGTTTAGAGAATCCAGATCACTTATGGACACATAATGATAGTGGACATGATCCGATTTTATATTTAATTAATTCAAAAAATGCCAGTTATGCTGGAAAGGTATTATTAAAAGATTTAAAAAGAGGAGATTGGGAGGATATAGCAATTGGACCAAGTATAACAGGTGAAGAAGGGAATTTCTTGTATGTAGGAGATATTGGTGATAATAATTCAAGGCGAATCATAAAAAAAATTTATTTCTTTAAGGAGCCAAATCTTATGAATTCCAAAAATAAAACAATAGAAATATCTGATTTCAAAACAATCTTTTTTTCTATGAATGATAGAGTAAGAGACGCAGAGGCATTAATGATTGATTCAAATTCAAAAAATATATTTATAATTTCAAAATCAAAAAAAAAACAATATATATATAAGTTAGCATCAAATAATATTAATCTTAATAAAGAACAAATTGCTAAAAGAATTGTTGAACTTAATTTATCAAATTATAATGGAAAAGTTACCGCATCAGACCTTTCTCAAGATGGTAACCAATGTTTAATAAAAACTTATAATCATATTTTCTATTGGGAAAAAACTGAAGAGCAAGATTGGGAAGATATACTTAACAATGAACCTTCATTATTAAACTATCAAGGAGAGCCTAAAGGAGAAGCTATATGTTGGTCTCTAAATGGAAATTCATTCTTTACCACCACAGAAAGCAAAAAAGAAGAAGAAAGAATTTTATATAAATACTTAAAAAAGTAAAAAAAAATACTGATAAATATCTCAATTTATGTAGATGTTCTAGAAATTAATATTTATCAATCTATCTTGATTCTCTCTGGAACAATTATTGCATCAACAAAGTATCGCTTTAATTCTTTTAGCGCCTTTGTTGCTTTTATTTTGTAATAAAATTTTCCAACTTTTACTCTATAATTTGGTTGATTGTAAAAAGTAAATACCTTATAATCGTTTTGAATTGAGTCAATTTTATGAAATATAGAATCAGCTATATCTCTTTCCGTGCCAGAAAAAATTTGAATACTATATCCGTTAATATAATTAGTATTTTTTTCTTTGTTTTCAGCTGATTTAATCAGGATTTCAAGTTCTTCGGTAAATGATGAATTATTTATTTGAGAATTTAGAATTTCACTATCTTGAACTTGATGATTTTTTACATTTTCTCTCAAAAAAGATAAGTCCTCAAAATACCCTTTTGAATTTATAACACTGGATGCAGGAGGCTTAGTGATACATCTATAAAAAAGAAATGTAACCATCACAAACAAAAAATAAATTATTAACCTATTCATTAATTACGACACATTTTTCAGAATTAATATCACTCTCTACTTTCTTATATTTTATATCCTTAACAATAGATCCATCCTGATATTTAACAGAAACTTTTGTGTTTCTCCCAAAGATTTTATCTGATTTCCTAGGTTGAGGTTTAACATCATCACTTCTTTTTCCTGAATTATTTCCTGAAAGTAGAGATTTAGATGCTTCTTTATTTGTTGCATAATTATCTTTTTGTCTTTTTTTCTCAGCTTCTTTTACTTGATCTGGGTTATTGATTGGGATTTGGGAACTGGTTAAAAAAGAAACCGTATCCTTATTAACTTTAGCAACAAATCGTTTAAATAATTCGAAACCTTCAAATTTATAAATTATTAAAGGATCTTTTTGTTCATAAACTGCACTTTGTACAGATTGTTTTAAGTCATCCATTTCTCTCAAATGTTCTTTCCAATTTATATCAATCATAGAAAGAGTTATAATCTTTTGCATTTCTAGTATTAGTAAAGACCCGTTTGAATTTATACTTTCTTCCAAGTCACAAGCTACCCCAACTTGTTTTTTACCATCTACAAAAGGAATTAATATATTTTTTACTGTTGCACCTCTTTCTTTTTGTATTTTTTTAAGAACCGGAAGAGCAGTATTCTTGATGTTTTCATTTTTTGCATTATAATTTTCAAGCAAAGATTTATAAAGTTGAATGGATACTTCAGCAGGATCTTCTTTTTCGAATTTCTCTTTATCTAAATCAAAATCTAATCCTAATATTCCTAAAGTATTAAGTCTAAAATCATCATAATTATTATTTTCCTTAGCAGAAAAAAGTATATCTTCACAAGTATCATAAAACATATTAAGAATATCTACATCAAGTCTTTCGCCATTTAGGGCATTCTTCCTTCTTTTATATATTACTTCTCTTTGAGAATTCATAACATTATCATATTCTAAAAGCCGTTTTCTAATTGCAAAATTGTTTTCTTCTACTTTTTTTTGAGCTCTTTCAATTGACTTAGAAATCATGCTGTGCTGAATAACCTCATCATCATCTAACCCTAGTCTATCCATAATTTTTGTCATTCTATCAGAACCAAAAAGTCTCATCAAATTATCTTCGAGAGAAACAAAAAATTGAGAGGAACCAACATCACCTTGTCTTCCCGAACGACCCCTAAGTTGTCTGTCCACTCTTCTGGATTCATGTCTTTCTGTTCCAATAATCGCTAGCCCCCCAGATTCTTTTGATAATTTTGATAATTTTATATCTGTTCCTCTTCCAGCCATATTAGTAGCAATAGTTACAGCCCCTGGTTTCCCCGCTGCAGCAACTACTTCTGCTTCTCTTGCATGTTGTTTTGCGTTTAATACTTGATGTTTTATTTTTTTCATATTAAGCATTCTACTTAATAATTCAGAGATTTCCACCGAAGTTGTTCCAACTAGTGTTGGCCTTTCTTGATTTTTAAGTTCAATAATTTCATTAATAATAGCATTAAACTTCGCTTTCAAAGTTTTATAAACCTTATCTTGCATGTCATTTCTTAGAATGTCTCTATTAGTAGGAATTACAATACAATCAAGTTTATAAATTTCCCAAAATTCACCAGCTTCCGTTTCTGCAGTACCCGTCATTCCTGAAAGCTTATTATACATTCTAAAATAGTTTTGTAGTGTTATTGTTGCATATGTTTGAGTGGCGTCTTCAATTTTAACATTTTCCTTTGCTTCTATCGCTTGGTGGAGACCATCCGAGTATCTTCTTCCCTCCATAATTCTTCCAGTCTGTTCATCTACTATTTTAACTTTTCCATCCATCACTACATATTCCTGATCTATTTCGAATAAAGAATATGCTTTTAATAGTTGATTTATTGTATGAATCCGTTTAGTCTTTACTCCATAATCCTTTATTAATATTGCTTTTTTATCAATTATATCTTCTTTTTTTAAACCTGTATTATTTTCAATTTTATTAATTTCATTACCTATATCTGGAATTATAAAAAAATTAGGATCTTCACCTTCACTAGTAATGATATCTATTCCTTTTTCAGTAAGTTGGATAGAATTATTTTTTTCTTCTATTGTATAATAAAGAGGATTATCAGCTTCAGGCATCATTTTAGAATTGTCTTGCAAATAATAATTTTCTGTTTTATGCATCACTGCTTTTACACCTATTTCACTAAGAAATTTAATTAGTGGCTTGTACTTTGGCAATCCCCTATGTGCTCTAAAAAGGGCTAAACCTCCTTTTTTTTCATCTTTTTCTTCTACTGATTTTTTTGCTTCTGATAAAAACTGCGTAACGAGTTTTCTCTGTAAATCTACAAGTTTGCTAACTCTCGGTCTAAGATCAAAAAACTCATGATCATCTCCTTTCGGAATTGGCCCGGAAATAATTAATGGAGTTCTTGCTTCATCAACAAGTACTGAATCTACCTCATCTACCATAGCAAAATTGTGTTCTCTTTGAACCAATTCTTTTTTTTCTCTAACCATATTATCTCTTAGATAATCAAAGCCAAACTCATTATTTGTTCCGTAAGTTATATCACAATTATATGCATTGATTCTTTCTTCAGAATTAGGAGTGTATTTATCTATACAATCTACAGTTAATCCATGAAATTCAAAAATTGGGGCATTCCACTCAGCATCTCTCTTTGCCAAATAATCATTTACAGTAACTATATGAACCCCTTTCTCAGATAAAGCATTAAGATAAGCAGGAAGTGTCGCCACTAAAGTTTTTCCTTCTCCTGTAGCCATTTCTGAAATTTTACCTTGATGCAATACTACACCTCCAATTAATTGCACATCATAATGAATCATATTCCATTCAATTTCAATTCCTGCTGCAAACCATTTGTTCGTCCATATTGCTTTATTTCCTTCAATCTCTACATTATCTTTAATTGAAGAAATTTTATAATCATAATCTTCTGCTTTAACTGTCAATTTTTGATTTACTGAAAATCTTCTAGCTGTCTCTTTTATTACTGCAAATGCTTCTGGAAGCATATCATTTAATGTGTTTTCAATTAGATCCTTTTCATTTAACCTTAGCTCATCTATTTGTTCCAAAAGCTGTTCTTTTACAGATATGTTTTGTTCAATCTCTTGAGAATATTGTTCCTTTAAAGATTCTATTTGATCTGAAAGAGATTTTGTAGCTTTAATAATTCTTTCTTTAAAAAGAGATGTTTTTGCTCTTAACTCTTGATCTGATATTGAAGATAATTTGCCAAATTCATTATTTATTTTTTCAACATATGGATAAAGTAATTTTAAATCTTTATCACTCTTTGTGCCAAATATTTTTTTTATTCCCTTTCCTAAAAATCCTAACATATATTTAAATTTCGAAATATAAATTTAGAATAATATAAATATAAGTTATTAATTACTTAGATATAATTTGAGTTGATTTGAATATAATATGAGACTCAAAATCTTATATTACAAGCAATTGAAAATACGTTTCTATAAGTCCATAAAAAACTATTTTCTTGAATTTTTGATTCTTTTCTATTTGATTCTAAAATATAGCTGGGTTTTATTCTAAATGGTGTTTTTTTAATTTTTATACTTAACCCTATATTTACCCTATCTCTTACTAATTTCTTTTCAGATATAAAAATTTCATTTTGAATAAATGGATTAGAATTATCCCAAATCTTAAATGAATAAGCTAACCTCATCCTATACCTAAACACATTATCACTTAATTCTTTAATTCTATATTCGTTTCTAAGCCTTATCTTTAAATTATCATTAATCCTATAAAATAAATCTAAGTGGGGTCTTAATTCGGTAACTCTTTTTTCACTTTCAATTTCATAAATTTCTCTATAAAATGCTCCAATAGATAAACTATTAATTGAATAAGTCATTCCCATATCTACATGAGAAGATCTTAACCTATTATCTTGATGGTTATATTTATTTCTATATTCTAACTTTAACTCTAATTTTTTATTTACTTTTCCTGAAACATCTAAGGTATTCCAATTTTCAAATTCTGACTGAGAAAAAACTAAGTGATGAAAAAAAAGAAAAAAGAAAAAAATTGTTAATCTCAATTTAGAAAACATATTATTAATTTATACCAAGATCACTGAAAATTTGGATTCTCATATTTTCATTTATTGAAATCGCAAGAATCACAGAAACCAAAAGTCCAATAAATGCATATAAAGTATCTTTAGCTAGTAACCTAAAAGCATAAAACATATTTCCATTATTTTTTCTGAAATTTATTGCCAATTCCCTTCCACCAAGAAGACCAATAAATACCCAAGTAGTACTTATAGGTATAGAACTAATAATTTTCAAATAATATAATAAACATGCATAAATAAAATCTACTACAGTAGCTGCTCTGACATCTATTATATCACTTTTTTCTGTTACAATCTCTTGTATTTTATCCCCTTTCAAATAAAATAACAATCCTAAACCAAAAAATACAGTTGCTGCTACTAATACAAACTGATCTGTATTTAAAGATCTGGGAAGAACAACTGCAATATTTGCCATATCTTGCATTATCCATGTTGACCATAAAGCGCCACTAGAAATCCACTGTAATGGCACCCATATTCTTGAAGGTTTTTCTTTTTTATATTTTTCAAAAATATGAGTAGTTAAAGTCCAAACAAATATTGCTGCTATAAAAGCAATCATATATCCAAAAAAACTTTTTGAAATAATACTAGTAACTGAGCTAGCCTTGGTTGTAAAAGCACTTAGCAATAATATTGAAGTTGAAACAGGCATTTTAAGTCTAGTAATTATCAGCAAAACAACAGGAGCAAACACTTGTAAAAAGACAAAATTTGAAGGAGCCTCATTTAGGCCTTTTGTAGTTAATCTTCCATGACTAATATCCCCACCGTAATTTAACCAGCTATAAGTAACAGTCGCTAGAAAAATTGAACCCATAAATAACCATAAATAATACCATTTTCGATGAGAATTTGAAGCAATAAAAGTTCCTATTGTCTGAATACTGTCATTTGCAATTGCAGAATATGCAGCAAGAAAAAAAATTGTCCACATTGCAAGATCTTTATTAGGAGCAACGATCCAACAGATAATCGTGAGTAAAATTACTATAAATGGAAAAACAGACTTTCTAGAAATAAGTTGCATGTCATAAAATTAATTTTATAGAATAATAAGATAATTACTTGAACGTTAATAAATTATTAAATTTTAAGAACTGAGTGTTAATAAATTATTAAATTTTAAGAACTGTATTTACTTATAAAAACCAATATCTATTACCTTTGCAAAAAAATAGGATAAAAAATGATTAAAATAGATAAGCTTATTGAATCAATATCTTCTTATTTGAAAATAAGATTTGATATCATGAAAATTGATTTAATTGAAAAATTTTCGTCATCAATTGCAAATGTTGTATCTAGTTTTGTTTTATTTTTTACTCTTCTCTTTGTATTAGCATTTGCCAGTTTAACCCTAGGGAGTATATTAAATACTATCTTAAAAAGTGATTATTTAGGTTACGCAATTATCACTTTCATTTACGTTATTTTCTATTTAATTATACATTACATAGCTAAATCAGGGAAACTGAGATCTATAATTGAAAAAGAGTTTCTAAAATGAACAGAAAAAAGTCAGACTAAATTATAATTCATTAAAACGTTTCCTCATCATACCTGCCTGCACACCAAACATTAATTTGAACCTCCTACAAAAATAAGCAGTGTCTTTAAATCCTACTTTCATTCCAATAAGTTTTATAGAATCGTGATTGATTCTTAACATTTTGATTGCTTCTTCCATTCTACGAAGTTCAATATAATCCTGAGGACTATAACCTGTATTATTTTTAAAATACTGACCTACGTAGTCTTCAGAAATATTAAGAAAATCTGCTAATTTTTTATTAGATAATTCTTTTTCTAAGTTCTGATTTATATGTTGAAAAAGATCTAGAATTCTATCGTCACTAAAGTATCTAAAGTTTTCTTCTATTCTTGAAAATAAAGGTTGCGATGATAAAATATATCTTATTATTTCTATTGATAATCTATTACTTTGTAACCTAATTAGTTTATTGCTTCCAGGATAATTATAATGCCTTTCCCTTACTATATCCTTCAAAATCGAAAGAGTTTTTACATTATTTTTTATTACAAGAGGATCTAAATTTTTGGAATCAAAAATATTAATTGATTTTAAGAGTTTAGCTTCAAAATTTAATACCAAGTATTTATCTTCATTAGAACTATGTCTCAAATATTTATCCTTTTTTACATACTTTTTTTTGTTTTCAAGATAATCCTCATATGCTAATCTCGTAGATCTACCTGTTCCAAATGATAGCGAGATAACATTATTAGCAGGAATAAATAAAAACGCGTCATTTCTAACAATTCTTTTATATTTTCCAAATCTTAATTTGCTATTTATAGGAAAGATGATGGTATTTTCAATATCATAATAATTTTCAATCATAAAAGGTATTGTAACATTTATCACTGAAGCTTTTTTAAGACTGAAATTCAAATTATCCAATACTTTTATAAAATCATCCATATACTTTTTAGAAAAAAATTAAAAAAAGGGAAGTAAATCTATACTATTTTTTTAAAAATTTATCTTCTCCTTAAGAAAATTGATAAGAAATAAATTAAAGTAGCAAGAGATTGTAGGGCAACTACTACATAAGTCATAGCAGCCCATTTTAAAGCATCTTTAGCCATAAAAGACTCTTCATTAGTAACAATTCCTCTATTTGTTACCCAAGCAACTGCACGTTTGCTAGCATCAAATTCTACTGGAAGAGTGACAAAAGCACAAAGAGAAAGTATACCATAGGAAAAAATAATTATCATTAGTGCTGAATTCATTGGCATCAACCCAGGAAGGAAAAAAGTTAAAGGCATCATAGTCCAAAAAATCGTTTGCATAATTCTAGCAGTAATATTTTGAAGTGGAACAAGAGCTGAGCGTAATCGAAGAAAACTATAACTAGTAGCATGTTGCACAGCATGACCACACTCATGAGCGGCAACAGCAGCAGCACTTACAGATCTTCCTTCATAAACTTCTGAACTCAAATTTACAGTTTTATTTAATGGATTATAGTGATCTGATAATTGTCCAGGCACAGAAACAACTTTCACGTCATAGATATCATGATCTCTTAACATAATTTCAGCAATTTCTTTTCCTGAAAGATTTTTTTTAAGTGATACTTTAGAATATTTAAAAAATTTAGATTTGAGTTTATTGCTCACATAAGAACTGATTGCAACAAAAACTATAATAAGAAGAATATATACAGGGTCAAATATCATATTTATAAATTTTTAATTAAACTAGAAGTAGAGCATCCTCCTTTTAGCTTTACTGTTTTCACTTCACCCCCCTTTTGAACTAAATAATCCGCCCCAATAATATCATTTATCTTATAATCTCCACCTTTGACTAAAATGTCAGGAGAGATTTTTTTAATCAAATTTAAAGGTGTTTTCTCTTCGAAGATAATAACAAAATCAACAATTTTCAAAGATGCTAATATGACTAATCTGTCTTCTTGAGAAATTATAGGTCTTTTTGTCCCTTTTGATAATTTAACAGATTCATCTGAGTTAACTCCCACAATTAATACATCCCCATACCTTTTAGCATGTTTTAAAAGTTTAAGATGTCCAGCATGCAATATATCAAAGCAACCATTGGTAAAAACAATTTTTTTATGTGACTTCTTTAATAAACTGACTGAAAAAAGCAATTTATCAATAGATAATAATTTATTATTTATTTTTTCTAAATACATCTAAATACAATAACACTAAACTAACTAATCCAAAAAATAATATAGTTATTACCTGACTACCATGCAATATTGTTGCAAAAAACAAACCATCTTCATATTCTATTCCATAATAAATTAAAATCGATGCAACAAATAAATGGTAAGCTCCAATCCCTGCATTTACAGGCACTATGGTACCTAACGCTCCAGCAACTAAAATAGACAATGCAGCACTCAATCCTAGATGAGAGGTTTCTTCCATAGAAAAAAATATTAGATACCCTACTACAAAATATAATAGCCATAAAATAATTGTTGATATTAGAAATTCAATTTTTTTCTTCATTTTAAAAATAGAAACCATCCCCGATTTTAATTCTCCAACTTTTTCTTTAAACTTTTCATAATAATTAGAACTATGAAAAAATTTTATGATAATAAAATAAAAAATTAAGATTATTAATAAAATAGAAATAAGTAAAAACATTAAAAAGTCAAATTCTGCATTTCCCACAACCTCTATCATTAGATAATTATAAAATCTATCAAACTCAAATAATAACAAAAGAAGTATTAATAAAAAGATTGAAATGACATCAAATATTCTTTCAGTAATAACAGACCCAATAGAAACAGATATTTTCACTTTATCAGTTTTTGATAAAATATAACAACGAACAATATCATTTATTCTCGGCAAGATAATCGCAGAAAGATACGAAATAATCAGCCCTATAGTTGTTTTATAAACAGTGAGATTTTTATTATTAAATTCTAGTAAGAGATTCCACCGATATGCTCTAATTATATACTCAAATATGGAAATTGTCATTGCAAAAATGATCCATGAATAATTCAATTCAACTATTTTTGATTCATAAGAACTAATATCTACATCTTTAAAAACGAAGTACAATATTGCCAATCCCAACGTTAAAGAAATGAGAAAATTTAACAAATTATTTAAAGTATTTTTTTTCAAGAAAATAAAATTTTGTTGCAAATCTAATAAGATTAGTTTATGGTAATATTAACAACCATATAGAATTTCATTACTAAATCATCTCTTACAAGAATTGATAAATCATTATGAATTGATTAAATTTGTGTTCTTTTTTACTTTTTTAAAAAATAACATAAACTATGGCAAAATATAAAATACTTTATGTGGCCAGTGAAATAAATCCATTTCTACAAACTTCAGAAGTCGCTGATTTTGTAAGAAATCTTCCTCAAGCCATGCAAGAAAAAGGTATGGAAATAAGAATATTGGTCCCAAGATTTGGTCTTATAAACGAAAGAAAAAATAGATTGCACGAAGTGGTAAGATTATCTGGAATAAATATTGAAGTTGGCGATGATGAAAAACCTTTGATTATAAAAGTGGCTTCTATTCCTAATGCTAAACTTCAAGTTTATTTTATTGACAATGAAGACTATTTTAAAAGAAAATTTGTATTTAATAATAAAGATGGTGATTTCTATAAAGATAATGATGAAAGATGTATTTTCTTTTGTAAAGGAGTTCTAAGGACAGTTATTAAATTAGGATGGGCCCCAGATATAGTACACTGCAATGATTGGATGACCAGCCTTATTCCTCTATATATCAAAACTACTTATAAAAATGATCCTATTTTCAAAGACACTAAAACAGTTTTTACAGTATATGACAATGGGTTTAAACATAAATTTGATAAAAACATTTTAGAAAAAGTTAAAATGTCAGAAATAGATGACAAAATGTTAAAGTCATTAAAGTCAGCTGATTATAAAGGATTTTTAAAAATTGGAATTGAATATGCCGATGCTATAATTAAATCTAAAGAAGAAATCAGCAAAAGATTTGATAAATTAATTTCAGATATGGTTTCTGAGAAAAAGTTTGAAGTAATAGAAAAAGATGAAAACTATCTAGACTCTTACTATAAGTTATATAATGAACTTGTCAGTTAAAAACAACATATTAGTCTTTATCTTATTCCTATTATATATTTCTTGTGATGAATCTAGCGAAGTTGGTCTTGAATTAAGAGAGAATATTGATATTGAAGCACGTTATATAGACATTCCTTTAACCGCTTCCAACATTTATTTTGATAGTGTAAGAACTGACTTAAGTTCATTGATATTTGGCCAATATGACAATCCCGATTTTGGTAAAACAAAAGCTGTCGCTTACACACAATTTAGTCCAGAAATTACCTCACCAGATATAGTGTCAACTAATTTATCATTGGCTCCCAACGATGAATCAATATTAGATTCGATAAGAATTTATTTGAAATACTCTTACATACATGGTGAAGAAATAGGTGAAGAACAAGAAATTTCAGTAAGATTAATTGAAGACACGCTTTTTGCAGGAGGAATATATCTTTCGTCTAATGTTGTTCCTGTAAGTTTGGTAAAGGGAGCAATTGGATTCAATAGATTTACTGTCGGTAAAAAAGAAGACACCTTACTAACAATATCTCTGACTCAACAATATGGAAATTTGATATTTAATCTAGCTAAGCAAGGAGTACCAGATAGAGAGTTAAGAGAAACCACAAAAGGAATTGCCTTTGATCCAGGAGAAAATAATAAAATCATTGTAGGATTTGATCTTGATGATCAATCAAGTAAGATGGTGCTATATTATCACAATCCAAATGATGAAGATTCCTTAAAATTAGAATTTAGGTTGAGATTCGACTCACCTCTTTCAAAACATTATAGTAATTACTCTATTGACAGAAGTTCTTCAGCTTTATCAGGAGTACAAATAAAAAATTTAAATGAGTTTAATATCAATAATAAAATATATTGGCAGTCTGCTAGTGGAATATATCCCATAATAGACCTGGAGCCCTTCAATAATTTTGTTGACACGGCTGAAAATATAATTTTTAATAAGGTGCAAATGATTATAGGCCCTATAGACAATTCAGGTAAAAAATATATTAATCCCCCCGGAGAAGCTGTGTATTATTTTGCTAAAGAAGATAATAATATCAATGCATCAGGAATAGAAACAGCTCCTCTTGATAATGTAATTTTAAAAGACAATGCATATTACGGAGAGACAGAGGCTCCTGCTTCATACAGATATGATAGTATAATAACTTCATCTTATCAAGGAACATCTACTGTTTTTTTTCAGGACTTAGCACTAAAAAAATATGATGTAAAAAGAGTGGTAGTTTTCCCATCAGTCGCTTCTACATTCAATCAAGCTATTATTAATAAAGATAATTTTCGACTTAAAGTTTTTTACACAAAATATCTTAAAAAGTAAATTTTAAATATTTTTTGGAAAGGAAAATAGAAATTTGTGTATTTAATATAAAAGACTGTATTAATGCAGCAAAGTACAAAATAGATAGAATTGAATTTTGTCAAAATAGAGCAGGTGGTGGAATAAGCCCTGAGAAAAAAGATATTACAGAAGTCATAAAATTACACCCACACATTTATCCAATAATTCGTCCAAGAAAAGGAGATTTTATCTACAGTCAATCAGAATTTGATGCAATGATTGATTTGGTGATTTTTTGTAGAAAAATTGGATGCAAAGGTGTGGTATTTGGAATATTAGATAATAAAAACCATCTTGATATAAAAAGATCTAAAGTTTTAAAACAAGCATCAGGTGGCATGAGCACTACTTTTCATAAAGCATTTGATGAAATTGAAGATGTGTTTGAAGGAATTAATGGGTTAATTAATTTAGGATTTGATAGGATTCTTACGAGTGGAAAAAGCAATAATGCAATTAATGGAATAAAATTAATAAATGAACTTTCTGAAAAGTCACATAATAAAATATCTATTATGCCTGGAGGAGGTATTCGTTCTAATAATATTGATGAGTTCCTAAAAAATAAATATTTACGAGAGTTTCATTCTTCTTGTATAATTAATAATAAGTTTGAAGAATCTGAATTAAAAAGATTAATCAATAGAATAAGCTACATATGAAGACCCCGATTTTGTTCCAAGTTTTCCTCCTCCACATGCAATAACAACATACTGCTTCCCATTAACCCTATATGTAGACGGTGTTGCATAACCTGAAGCAGGTAGTTTATCTTCCCACAATAGCTCACCAGTATATTGATTAAATGCGCGAATTTTTTCATCCATTGTTGCAGCAATTATCAATATCCCTCCAGAAGTAACAACTGGTCCCCCATAATTTTCTGTTCCCGTATTAGAATATCCTCTTTTTTTCAGTTCTTCATGTTCTCCTAATGGAACTTGCCACAAAATACTGGGACTATTTAAATCAATCGCTGTAAGTTGACCCCATGGCGGCTTTATAGCCGGATAACCATCTGGAGCATAATACTTATTAAAACCACCAAAAATATATGGATAAGGCCAAGAACTATATCTATCTGAAGAAGAATTATTAGCTCCTAAATTTAAATCCGAATTTGGACTAATTATATATTCAATTACAGCATTTATCTCTTCATTTGATAAAGTTTTAAAACTAGGCATAATTCCTTTTCCGTTTTTTACAATATCTTTTATAGATAACTTTTCCATTCTATCACTAAGGTTTTCTAATGAAGGAATATTTGTATATACACCTAAGTTTCCTTTAAGATTCTCCCCATGACATACCATACATCCAGCACTATATACTGACTCCCCAAGTGAAATGCCAAGTTTTTTTTGCATGCTTAACTTCCAAGGCATTTCATTAGAATTAATAAAAATTATACCTGTTTTAGGATTATAGGCAGCTCCACCCCATTCTCCACCTCCATCTAATCCGGGAAATAATACGTTTCCCTTTGTGGTTAAAGGTTGAAAATTTCCAGTAACAGAATTATTCCAAATTTGTTTTGCATAATTATAAGCCTCTTCAGATCTTATTGGAAAATCATCCTCTGAAAGGTTAATTCTTGAAAAAGGGGGATACCCTGTAGGAACCGGTTGAGTCGGCCAAGATTTTTCTCCATCTAAAGAAGATGAATGAACATTAATTTCATTAATTGGATATAATGGTTCTCCAGACAACCTATCAAAAACAAATAAATATCCAGATTTAGTTACTTGAACAAGTGCTTTAATTTTTTTTCCTTCTTTTGTAATAGAAACTAAATTTGGGGCAACTGGTAAATCCCTATCCCATATATCATGATGAATAGTTTGAAAATGCCATATTCTCTTACCATTTTTTGCATTTAAAGCAATTATAGAATTAGCAAATAAATTAGATCCTTCCCTATCACCGCCATAATAATCAAACGCAGCAGATCCTGTTGGAACATAGACAATTCCTTTCTCTTTATCAAGACTAAAACCTGACCACGCATTCGCTCCTCCTAATTTTAAATATGAATCTTCAGGCCATGTATCATAACCGTATTCTCCTGGATAGGGAATAGTATGAAAAATCCATTTTATTTTACCTGAATTTACATCAAAAGCTCTAATATGACCAGGGACTGCTCCTGTACTCTCAGAAGCCCTATGACCTAATATTAATAGGTCATCATAGATTACACCAGGTGTATTAGCCGCTAGAAGAAGATTATCAACTTTCCTATCCAATCCTTTCTTTAAATCTACAACACCATCATTTCCAAATGAATTAATTAGCTTACCATTTTTTGGATCAATTGCATAAAGGTTGGAAAAAGTCGCATACAATATTCTATCCCCATTACTACCTCGATAATAATTTAATCCTCTATTTACACCCGTCCCGTGAGATGTATAATCACCATCATAAGGATCAAATAACCATAATATTTTTCCATTTGTAGCATCTAGAGCAAAAAGTTTCATTTTGGCAGAAGTTCCGAATAAAATACCATCTATAACTAGAGGATTACATTGTATTTGAGATCTGTTCTCTGCGTCAAAATCTTCAGCATCGAAAACCCAAGCCTTCTTTAATGTGTGTACATTGTCTATATTAATCTCATTGTAAGGTTTATAATGTGAAACGTGATTATCACCCCGATAATAAGCCCAATCATCTATATTAAATTTGTTTTTAGGTTGACATCCAAATAACAATAAAAAGAACACTATTTTCTTCATGTATATTTCAGAGATTCATTAGCTTGAAAATATGTATTTAAAAGAATGCAAAAGGCAATAAACTTTTGAGCAGTAACTTGAATAAATAACGCATTATTATTTTCAAAAGGATTTGGTCCATAATCCATCATAAGAATAAATAAAAAAATCGCACAAGTAAATAATAAAGATGCTACAAAAACTTTTTTTGTCATGTCCTGATTTAGATAAGTTGCTAGCGATTGTAAAATTGCAAACAAAAGAAGAGATCTAAAAGCCAATTTTACAAAAAAAACATGCAAATCAAAATTAGGCTTATCAGCAGTGAATATTGCAACAGAAATAAATGAAAATATTGAAACTGAAAGAAAAAATAATGCAGATAAAATAGTATAATAACTTCGTAAATTTCCTTTGAATAACTGAAAATACTTTGTGTAGAATAATAAAAAAGAAATACTTACTAAGACGAGAGAACTATTAAAAAAAATTGCAGAAGTAATATTTTCTTCACCATTTCGGGCTGTTTTTTCCCCTAGATTACTCAAAAAATTGTAAAAGAAAAGATGTCCTTCAGTTTCTTTATCAATGATGGTTCCCCCTGGATAAAATAGCATTGCAATTGAATTTAAAATAATAAAAATACCTATGCCCCAAAATGTTTGTTTTATTCTAAAGTTTTTCACATCATAAAAATAATAAATCTATATTTATAAAATGAAAATAGCTGTTATAGGTTCTGGAATTTGGGGAGCTTGCACCGCATACTTTTTAAAAAAAGAAGGAGTAGAAGTAGACCTTTATGATATGTGGGGGCCTGGAAATTCAAGATCTGGATCAGGAGGTGCTTCAAGAATTATAAGATTAACTTATGGAAAAGATAAAATTTATTCTGAACTCACTAATAAATCTTTTTCTTTTTGGGAAAATCTCCCCAATAAGGATGAAAGGAGTTTATATTTAGAGAATGGGATGTTATGGATAATAACTCAAGATGATAGCAGCTACGTAAAAAATTCGATACCCATAATAAAAAAGTTAGGGAATAAAATAGAAAAAATATCAATTGAAGATGCTAAAAATAATTATCCAGTAATAAATTTTGAAGATGCTAAAGAAATTTATTTAGAAAAAAAAGCAGGAATATTATTTGCAAGTAGATCTTGTAAAAAAGTCGTTAAAGAATTTCAAAAGTTAGGAGGATCACTAATTATAGGAGAAGTAAAAATTGAAGAAGATAAACTAAACAAAGGAAATGCTATTTTCTTTAATAACAAAAAAATAAAAGCAGACTATTATGTTATAGCTTGTGGTCCATGGAACAGAAAACTTTTGCCGAGATATTTACAGAAGATTACTTACACATCACGTCAAGAAGTATATTTTTTTAGCATTCCAAATAATAATATTTCAAATTATAGTATAGAAAAAATGCCTTGTTGGATGGACCTTAATGAACTAACTCCAACATACTATGGTATGCCTTTTCATCTGAATAAAGGATTTAAAGTTGCATATGACGAAAGAAATATTTTGTTTGATCCAGATGAATCTGATAGAATTCCAATGCCTAAACTCATAACAAGGGTAAAGAAATATATTTACAACAGATTTCCAGGATTATCAGGATTACCAATTACTGAAACAAAAGTCTGTCAGTATGAAAATAGTATTGATGGAAATTTTATTATCAATAAACATGATAAGGCAAATAATGTGCTCATTCTTGGGGGAAGTTCTGGACATGGATTTAAGATGGGTCCAGGAATTGGAGAACTTGTTAAAGATGTCATATTAAATAATAAAGAGATTCCTGCCTTTTTTAATAAAGAAAGACTTGAAAATAGTAAATATTCCTCTCAATATTATAATTCTCAAATAAAATATCATCCTAAAAAGAGATTTTTTAATTAATTTAGATGAATGAAAAATTATGTGTTTATTATGTTCATAGTGTCAAGCATCTCTTGTAATGACAATTATAAAAACTGCCTAGATTTAACGTATGGAACCAATTATATAAAAATAACAGGAGTAAGTGAATTAGATAGAAATTATTACAAATATTTCTGTAAGAGGACTACTGTTTTTGGAATAAATATATACGCCACTGAAAATGTAGAGAATGAAAAATTACTACATGCAGCATCTATTCTTGCTGAGTATCTTGATAACGATGAAAATGGCGTCGTAGACAATCAAAAAGTTCTTGACGCAATGCATGATAAAAAAGCATGGTTAATGATAGCCAAAGATGAAGATGAAAAAGCTATTAGAATTCCTCTTGCAGCTGGATTGGTTCATTTACAAGATTTATATAACTCAGAAATAAGTATAATCAACGGAAATCCTAGATTTGATGCTTCTCTTGAAGAAATATTACATTTAATCACAACCTATGGTTTTTCTAAAGCATATCCTGATATTTTTGGTGAAAAAAAGGGAAGTAAAATTGCAAATGCAATGGATAAGGCAAGAGGAGGGTATTTTAAAAAAATTCCTGATAAATATCCAGATGAAGCATGGTATACATATGATGACAAAACATGTAAATATAATTGTATGATTTCTGAATACATGTATTGGTCTTTAACATCAATACTAGGAGCTCAGGAATATGCAGGAAGATTAGATGAAATTGGACATGAATGGAAATTAAATACAAAAGAAATGGTAAAAAACACTGATAGCGATGTATACAATTTATTAACTGATTCTCAGTACAAATTACCTTTTAAACTTCCTGATGGAAAGTATAGAGTTCCCTGATTTTATTTAAATTGCATAATTGATGAATGATCTACAAAAAAGAATTTTCTGTTTTCTATTATCTATTGGAATATTATTTAGTTCCAAAAGTTATGCGTCTATACAAGATACCACTAAACAAAATTTCTTTCAGAAACTGGAAGGAATGTACATTGATTTAGGCCCAGTATACCTTGTAGGAGATCAGCAAGCATCAAATCCTAGTACAGACATCATGTATGGTTTTAAAAGAAATATTAATCTAGGAATTGGGTATGAAAAGAATTGGACTGAACCATTTTTTGTTGGAGCAAAATTAAATCTTTTTCGTTTTGGACCTGCCGATGATAATGTTACATATACTAATGGATTCTCTCCTGAATTTAGACTCGGTGTTTATGTTCTAAAAAAAATAAAATTATTTACAAATTTTGGATTCAGTGTGATTAATTGGGATGATGGAGGCCCTGGCGCTTCATGGGCATTTCCAACAGGAATTGGAGCAAAATATGAAATTAAACTAAATGAAAAGTATAATATTAATTTCGAAGGTTATTATAAAATATTTAATACTGAAGATGGTTTAGATCATAATGAATTTGGAGATAATTATGATCATACATTTGGTTTTTCTGTAGGTATTGGCATTCCGAACAGAAAAAAAGAAGGAGATATTTCCTTCGAAGAATATGAACAAATAATAAGTGAATTGGAAATGGCTGAAACTAGAATACTGTTCTTAGAATCTAATGCACTAAAAATTGAAGAGATAATTTTACAAGAGGGAGATTCACTTATTAAGATTAATAATTTTTTAAATAAAATTGAAATTTTTGAAACTGCTATGATGTCTGATATCTGGGCAACACAAAATTTGCCAGAAGGAGATAATTTTATATTAGTAGGAAGTTATGGTTCAAAAAATGGTGCTAAACAATTTATACTTGAAAATAAAATAGAAGAATTTGATTATAAAATAATTTTAAACACAATCGATGATTATGAGTTTTTTAGAGTTGCAATTGGCCCTATAGAAACGATAACAAGAAGTATTGGAATTCTAAAAAGAGTTAGAGAAACTATGCCTAATGCTTCTTTTATCAAAATTATTAAAACAGAATAATTATTTATCTAAACTTTTTTCTAGTCTTAATCTCAAATTTTCTCTGATATTTAACCAAAAGAGATTATAGTCAGCAATATGATAATCTTTCCATTCGTAAAGTTTTTTTATAGGTATCGGTAGATTAATATTTTTTACTTGAAGTGTTCCATTTTCAGATTGAACTTGAAGAGAGTTTTTCTTTTTAATTTTTAGTTGTTTTATTTTAAAATTAAATAATTTATACTTTGCAAGTTGAAAAACATTAGGAAACAATATTCCTTTATGATCATCTAAAAAACTTAATCTACTATCACTAATAAAAGAAATAGGATTAGATGCAATAATTTTGTCATTATATAAATAGGGAATATGACCTTTTCCATAAGTATTCCAAGATAGAAAACAATCCACTTCGCTAGGACTTTTGCATTCATTTATTTCTACAAATACATCTTCGAGCGGCATCCCAGGAAGATAAGATAATAACAAGTTTTCTCTCATATCTTTTCTTTTTAAAATTAATTCATTTAACAATCGTATGGCATGATAACTACCCTGACTATGACCAGCTAATATGAATTTTTTTCCATTATTTTTTTCATTATAATATTCAATAAATGCTCTTCTAACATCATTATAAGCTATATCATTAGCTTCTTTAGCAAAAAAACGAAGTTTATCATTTTCGAAACTGAACAACTCAAGATCTTCATTTTCATAAATCTTATTTTTCGAATACAAGTAATTATCAACTTGAGACTTATCTTTAATTAGACGGGTCAAATATTCATTGGAAAGATGATAGCCTAGGGCATCATAAAATAATTGTCTATACAAGGGAGAATAAATATCAGCTATACCGGAAAAAATGCTGGCCTGAAAATTAACAGGAAGTTTTCTGATCTTTTCATTTAATTTTTCGTCTTCTATATCTGCATTCCATAGATTTCCATTATACCCATCATAATACATCGTGGGATAAATAAAAAAAACATCCAGCTCTGAAGAATATGATTTTAAAGTATCAATATAATTTTTTGGCAACGAAATTGGTTTTTTTGGTGTAGCAATCCAATTGCGCTCTAACCGATAGTCCGGTGCTTTAGGATAGCCATTATAAGAAACTAAATAACGGTTATAGTTACAGCTTGTCAACAAAATAATTATACATGAATATAATACTCTCATAATGGTTAAATAAAATAATACTTATATATTGAATATTGAAAATAAATATAAATATTTGGTCATGAATCTACAAAAAAAATTATTAACTCAGTGTATTGCAATTATTTTATCTTTTCCAATATTTTCGCAAAGTAGTGAAAAAAGTAAAAGGAAAATAGATTTTCCTAATATTAAAGGATATTATACTCTAGCAACAGATTTCCACCAACATACTGTTTTTTCTGATGGCAGCGTATGGCCAACAATAAGGGTTCAAGAATCTTTCAAAGATGGTCTTGATGCAATTTCTTTAACAGAACATTTGGAATATCAACCCCATAGCGAAGATATCCCCCACCCTGATAGAAATAGATCATATCAAATAGCAAAAGAATATACACATAACCTAAATAGCACACTTACTTTAGAAGAACAAATGTTAATTATTAATGGTCAAGAAATTACTAGAAGAATGCCTCCTGGACATTTGAACGCTATATTTATCAATGATGCAAATGCTCTTCTTCACCATAAAGATTCAATCAAAGGAATTCTAGAAGCTAACAATCAAGGAGCATTTGTCTTTTGGAATCATCCTGCCTGGCCAGCACAAAGAAGTGATGGTCTTGCAAAACTTGATGAACTACATAAATATTTAATATCTAATAAATTAATTCATGGAATAGAAGTGGTAAATGAATTATATTATTCCGAAGAAGCTTTACAACTTGCTTTGGAAAATAATCTGACCATAATGGGGACCTCTGATATACATGGTTTGATAGACTGGTTATTTAATGTTCCTAATGACGCAGGTCATTCAAATAAAAATCGAACATTTGATCTTGAAGGACATAGGCCTGTTACTCTTGTTTTTGCTAAAGAAAAAACTAAAAACGGAATCAAAGAAGCTCTTTTTGGTGGAAAAACGGCTGTTTTTTATAATGAAATGTTGATTGGAAAAGAAGAATTTTTAAAACCACTAGTTCAAAATAGTTTGAAGGTTGTAAAATCAGAGAATCTAGAGCTTGGATATATTGAAGATGGAGAATCTTCTATTATAAAAACAAAAATTCAAAATATAGCTAATGCTCCCTTTATATTAAAAAATAAGACACAATTTACTTTTGAAACTAATAGTGATATTATTCTAATTCCTCCTAAAAGTACTGTAGAGATTTCAATAAAAACAAACAATAAAATTGATGTAAAAAATCTTACTTTTTCTGTATTAAATGCCATTACTGCTCCAAAACAATATTTGGAAATTGATCTGCAATTTAGAACAAAAGATAATCTTTGAAATAATCATAATATGAATCTTCATATAATAAATGAAACAAATGATTTAGTTTCTATTATACTAGGAATTGCTACCGATTTAGGTCCAAAACCTTCATTAGAGAATTGTATTGACCCAAAAACAAGACTCAGCATCATAAATAATGAATATCCTGTTGAAAAAGAATGTATAAATGAAATTGAAATGTTTGAAAAAAAATTGAAGAAATATAAAATACAAGTGTTAAGGCCAAAAAATATATTGAACTTAAGTCAAATATTTTCTAGAGATATCGCATTTGTTATAGAAAACAAAATTTTTATTCCTGAAATTATCAAAGAAAGAAATAATGAAAAAAATGGAATATTTGAAATAATTAAAAAAATAAATGATAGAGATAAAATTTATTTACCCAAAAAAATAAAAGTAGAAGGCGGTGACGTAATCCTCTATGAAAATTTCATATTCATTGGCTACACGAAAAATTCTTACTTTAAAAAATTTAAAGTGGCTCGTACAAATACACTAGCACTTGAATATATTCAAAAAATATTTCCTAAAAGAAAAGTTATAGGATTTGAAATGATAAAAAATGATTATGATCCTTACTCAAATATACTACACTTGGATTGTAGTATGCAGCCAATTGGAAAAAACCAATTAATTCTTTATCCAGAAGGATTTAAAAACAAAGGAGATATTAAATTTTTAGAAAAATTATTTGGAATAGATAATATTATTAGAATAAACAATAATGAAATGTTTAATTTAAACACAAATATCTTTTCTATAAATAACAAAACTATTATCTCTAACTACAGTTTTAAAAATCTTAATTATACACTGGAAAAAAAGGGATTTAAGGTAGAAAAAATAAACTTTAATGAGATTTCAAAATTTGGAGGACTTTTCAGATGCTCAACATTACCACTTGAAAGAAAACAATAAAATATACAAATTTTAAAAATAATTAGAATTATTAAGTATATTCATATAGGATACACCCAAGGATACAAATGAAAATACAAATATGGAAAAGAAAAAATAAATCGAAAAAAAAAAACAACATATATATACGTTATCGATATAGTCAATCAAAAGCATATGTTGAAAGTTTGAATTTATGGGAATGGACTGAACCAAAAAATAAAGAAGAAATTAATCACAATGAAGAAGTAAAAAAAGCTTTTGAAGAAATAAAGAGAAGAAAACAAGATGATTACGATAATAAAAGATTTGTTATAGAACCAAGAAATGAAAGAAAAGCATATTTCAAAAACTTGTTTTTCGAGTATTGCTATAAAAATAATTCCAATGCAATATATAAATTGCTTCTATTATGCGACCCAAAAATAAGCTCACTAAAGATAAATCAAGTTGTAAATGGAGTGTATTTAAGATCATTAAAAGAAAAATGGGAAGATCTAGAGAAAAACACAAAAATAAAAAGGTCAACATTGATTAAATACTGGGAAAGTTTCAAATCATCACTAATCAAAGCTAATAAATATCGTTTATGCGAATATCCAAATATTAGTAATATAAAACCATCTGTAATTATAAAAAAGAAAAATTTTTATACAGAAAAAGAATTAAAACAACTTGATAAAACTGAGCCTGATAAATGGAAAGATATAAAGAATGCCTTCTTTTTTTCATGTTACACAGGATTAACTTTAGGGGATCTTTATAAGATTAAATGGAAAAATATAAATACAAGAAAAATTCAAAATAAAACTGTATATTATTTCAAAATTTATAATGAATTAAAAAACATAGAGATAAAAAACTCATTTCCAGTAATAGCCATGAAATACCTAGGGGAAAGAAAAAATGAAGAAAAAAAAATATTTGATTTGCCGGAAAAAATATCCAACAGGTCAAAAGTATTTAAACTTTGGAAAAAAAAATCAGGAATAAGTAATAATAAAACTTTTCATGATTCAAGACATACCTATGCATATCAAATGTACAGAGAAACTAATAATATTTATTTAGTTGCTGAAGCTTTGGGACACAAAAGCATTGAAACTACAAAAAAATATTATCCAGGAATGGAAAATAATGATTTTTATAAAAATGCTAATTATATAGAAAACGCTCTAAAGAGAGCATCAGAAAATCAAGATAATAAAAAGTTTGTTAGGATAAAAAAAGGGATATTTAAACAAGGAAACTTACTAAGTTATAAAAAAATTAAGGATACACTATAGGATACATTTATGATAAAACCTTTAAAATTTTTACTTAAAAGATATATAAATTTCGTTTATAGATATTTATGAAACAAATTTCTAACCATCTTATTATGATACAACCAAATCATTTTGGTTTTAATGAAGAAACAGCTATTAATAATTATTATCAAAAAAATGAAAAAAGAATGTCTGAAGCTCAGATTAAAAAAGCCGCAAGAGTAGAATTCAATGAATTAATAAGAAAAATGAAAGAGAAAAAAATAAATGTCAAAATATTTTCTGACAGAAAACATGTTATTACTACTGATAGTGTTTTTCCAAACAACTGGATGACATTACACGAAGAAGGAAAAGTAATATTATATCCGATGTTTTCAGACAATAGAAGAAAAGAAAGAAGAAATGACATAATAAAAGATTATTTAAAAGAAAATTTTCAAATTAATGAAATAATTGATTTATCGGAGTGGGAAAAAAGAGAGAAGTTTCTTGAAGGAACAGGAAGTATGGTTCTAGACAGACAAAACAAAATATGTTTTGCTGCAGTTTCCAAAAGAACATCCAAAAGTATTTTAAAAGAATTTTGTAAAAAGCTGAATTATAAACTATTTACATTTACTGCAAATCAGACTTGCAAGGACAATCGAGTACCCATATATCACACAAATGTTATGATGAGCATAGGGGAAAAATTTGCTTTAATTTGCATAAAATCAATAGATGATCCTAAAGAAAAAAGTGAAATTATTAGATTATTAAATCAACCAAAAAGGGAGATCATAGAAGTCAACGAATCTCAAATAGAAAACTTTGTTGGCAATATTCTTGAAGTACAGAATTTAGAGAAACAAAACTTTATAATAATGAGCACCAGGGCATTTGAATACCTAAATAAGAAACAAAGAAATAAATTGGAATGTTACGGTGAAATAATTCATAGTGATTTAAATATCATTGAAAAAATAGGGGGAGGAAGTGCAAGATGTATGATAACAGAAAATTTTCTAATGAAGAAAGAAAATGTTAACTTGAAAAACTAACATCAATGGATTATGAAAGAAAAAATTCTATCCGAATCAGCACCTAAACCAATAGGCCCGTATAATCAAGCCATATTAACAGGGAAAACTCTGTACATATCTGGTCAGATACCTCTTGATCCTCATACAGGGACGTTAATTTCTGACAATATTAAGAGTGAAACAAAACAAGTTATGACTAATATTGAAGAAATATTAAAAGAAGCTAATATGGGATTTGATAATATAGTTAAATCTACCATTTTTATAAAAAACATGAATGATTTTTCTATAATCAATGAAATATACGGGCGGTATTTTGTCGAAATAGCTCCAGCAAGGGAAACTGTGGAAGTATCTAAACTACCGTTAGATGCAAATATTGAAATTTCTTGTATAGCTGTGAAAGAATAGATGAAGAAAGAAACAAGATTGCGTTTTGCCCCAAGTCCAACAGGGCCCCTCCATATAGGAGGAATGAGAACTGCACTATTTAACTATTTAATCGCAAAAAAATTAAAAGGAAAATTTATTTTAAGAATTGAAGATACTGATAAAAATAGATTCAATTCTAAAGCAGAAAAATATATAATTGATTCATTAAAATGGTGTGCCCTGGTACCAGATGAAAGTCCAATAAAAGGTGGTAAATATGGTCCCTATAGACAATCTGAAAGAAAACACATCTATATAAAATATGCTAAAACATTGATTGATAAAGGGAAAGCTTATTATGCATTTGATTCTGAAAAGAAATTAGATAAAATGAGAGAAGAATTAAAAAGAAAAAAAATTGATTTTCAATATAATGCAGTACAAAGAATGAAAATGAAAAATTCTCTAACAATGCGAAAAAATGAAGTTGAAAATGAAATTCAAAAAAAAAAATTCGTAATTAGAATTAAAATTCCAGAAAATGGTAAAATAATTTTCCATGATTTAATCAGAGGGAAAGTTATTATAAACTTTTCTAATATGGATGATAAAGTTTTAATTAAATCAGACGGGATGCCTACTTATCATTTAGCAAATGTTGTTGATGATCATCTGATGAAAATTAGTCATGTAATTAGAGGAGAAGAATGGTTACCATCATCTCCACTACACAAATTGTTATATCAATATTTAGGATGGGAAAATTCTATACCAAGGTTTGCTCATCTTCCTTTGATATTGAATCCTTTTGGTAAAGGAAAATTAAGTAAAAGAGATGGAGAAAAACATGGGCTTACAGTTTTTCCTTTAACATGGTATGAGAATAAAAATAAAAAATTTATAGGATTTAAAGAAAAAGGATATGAAGCAAATGCATTTATAAATTTTATAGCGTTTTTAGGTTGGAATCCTGGAGATGAAAATGAATTATTTTCTATGAAAGAATTGATAAAAGAATTCAGTATAGAAAGAATTATAAAATCAGGAGCCAAATATGATATAGAAAAAGCAAAATCAATAAATCAAAAAGTTTTAAAAAATGTAAAAGACATTGAGTTCGAAAATGAAATCAATAAAAAATATAAAAATAAACACTATCAATTATATAGTAAGAGTAAGATCATTAAAATCATTAATCTTTTAAGAAATAGAATTATTTTTAAGAAGGATATAGTCAATGAATCTTCAATATTTTTCTTAAAACCAACAGCATTTGATCAAAAGTTCGTAAAAAATAAGTGGAAAAATTCTATGACGAAAACTATCAATCTATTCCTTGATAAATTAAATAGTATGGAATTAAATGTTGAAAATCTTAAAAAAGATTATGTAAATACTTTAAATAAACACGATATAAAATTGGGAACAGGAATGCAATCGTTAAGGCTATGCATAACTGGGGTCACTAGTGGCCCCGATCTATTTACTATAATTAATGTATTAGGAAAAAAGGAATCTTCAGAAAGAATAAAGATCGCTTTAAAAATATTCTCACAATGATTAAAATTGGTATACTAAAAGAAGAAAAAAATTATACCGATAAAAGAGTTCCTTTTTCACCAACACAAGCAAGTTTTATTCAAAAAAAATATGATGTAAAAATATATTGTCAAAAAAGTGATATTAGATGCTTTAGCAATGAAGAATATGAAAAAGAAGGGATAGAGATTATCGATAATTTATCAAAATGTGATATTCTTTTTGGTATCAAAGAAATTGATGAAAACAAATTAATATTTGGAAAAACATATTTATTCTTCTCACACACAATCAAAAAACAACCTTATAATAGAAAAATGTTGAAGAATATTGTCAAAAATAAAATATGCCTAATCGATTACGAATGCATAAAAGATAGATCAGGAAAAAGAATTATTGCATTTGGAAAGTATGCAGGTATAGTGGGCGCATATAATGCACTTCTAGGTTATGGGGAAAAATTTGAACTCTACAAGTTAAAAAGATGTTTTTATTACAAAAATTTTGATGATTTGAAAGAAGAGACTAGTAGAATAAAACTACCTAAAATAAAAATTGTATTGTTAGGAAATGGTAGAGCAGCAAAAGGAGTAGTTGAATTACTAGAAAATATGAAAATTACAAAAATTACAAAAAAACAATTTAGAAATAATAAACTTGACGCACCCATATATTGCAAGATGATTTCCAAAGATTATAACAAAGCTAAGGACGGAAGCAAGTTTTCAAAAGTTTCATTTTATAATCACCCTAATAAATTCATCTCTAATTTTGAAAACTATTTAGACAAAACAGATATATTAATTAATGCTACTTATTGGAAAAAAGGTGTTCCAAAATTATTTAAACTTAATAAAATGCTTTCTGAAAAATTTCAAATAAAATTAATCGCTGATATAAGTTGTGATATTAATGGTTTAATCCCATGTACAAAACAATCCTCAACTATTCAAAACCCTTTCTATAACTATAACCCGATTGAAGATAAAATAGAAAAAGCATTTGTAAATAAAGACTTAACAACGATCATGGCTGTTGATAATCTTCCATCAGAATTACCAAAAGATGCTTCAAAAAATTTTGGTGATCAACTAATTAATAATGTTCTAGAATCTTTGATTGGTGATGGGTTAAATAGTAAAAGAATCAAAGAAGCAACAATAAGCAAGGATGGGAATCTAACAAAACATTTTCTATACCTAAAAGATTATATTAGTTAATATTTAAAAGTTTTTAAACGTTTTTAATTAGAGTAAAAAATTCATCTCTTTTCGAGGTAATATTAAAATTTCCACCATATTCCATCGTTGAAGTAACACTTGAAGTATCTTCTACCCCTCTACAAGAAATGCATAAATGTTTAGCTTTGATAATAATAATTACACTTTCAGTATTAAGAATATTTTGTATTTCAAAAAATATTTCCTTTGTAAGCCTTTCTTGTAGTTGTGGTCTTTGTGAAAAGAATTTAACAATTCTATTTAACTTTGAAAGACCTATAATTTTTCCACTAGACATATATCCTAAATGAGCATGACCTACAAAAGGAAGAAAATGATGTTCGCAAATTGAAATTAAATTTATATTGCTTTGAGTTAACATTTTCTCGTAACCAAATTTATTATCAAATAAAGAAATTTGCGGTTTATTTTTTTTATCTAATCCCCTAAAAATTTCTTTGACGTACATTTTTGCTACTCTCTTGGGGGTTTTTCTTAAACTTTCATCATGTAAATCTAACCCTAGTTCCAACATGATTTTAGAAAACAAATCTTCTATAATGGCTATCTTTTCATCATCACTTCTATTTGAAAATTCACTTTCTAAAATATTTGTTTCTTTTGAAAATTTAGATTTTTTACGAATCAAATTAAATTCTTCTAATTTCATAATTTAAAAATAAAAAAAATGTAATAATATTATAGATTATAAGCACCTTTGAAGTACAAAAGATTACTAAATTAGCAAAAAATATTTTTTATAAACTAAAATTTTTAATTTCTTAAACCATTTTCTAAAATTATATTAAAAAATATGTCCCAAATAACAAGAAGAAATTTTTTGTCCTTATTATCTAAGAAAACTGTAGGTGCTTTTGCTATTCCATCTATTATTTCTAATTGTGGGAATTTTAATAATTTAATGGCGGCTAATCCACGTTTAGAAACTAATCTATTAAATAAATTAAAAAAATTTCCAATTAATTCTTTATCTCCAATTGCATCTGACAATTTAGAACTAGCAGCAGGTCTTTCTCATGATATATTAATAAAATGGAATGAACAAATCTCAAAAAATAAATTTTTTGGATTTAATAATGATTTTACTTGTTTTATTCCTTTAAATGATAACCCTCATGATGGTTTATTATGGGTTAACCATGAATATACTAATCCTCTTTTTGTTTCAGGGTATGATTATTATGATCTAGCATCAAGAAGGTCTATAAATCAAATTAATGAGGAAATGAAATCTGTTGGTGGATCTATTGTTAGAATAAAAAAAGAAAATGACAAATGGAAATTCATTAAAGATGACAAATTAAACAGGAGAATAGATGCTAACACTAGAATGAAATTTAATTGGGATGAGACAATTGCAGGAAGCAAATACCCAATAGGAACGCATAGTAATTGTTCAGGGGGGATTACTCCATGGGGAACAATATTGACATGTGAAGAAAATTACGATATGTTCTATGGAGAAACAATTTATGATAAAGATAATAATCCTAAACATATTGATAGTCCATTAGATTGGGAAAAATTCTATAATTATCCCCCCGAACATTATGGGTGGGTAGTAGAGATTGACCCCCTCACAGGCGCATCTCAAAAACATGTCGCTCTTGGAAGATTTAAACATGAATGTTGCACTTTAATTAGACTTGATGACAATAGGATCGTTGCTTATTCTGGTGATGATCAGAATAATGAATTTATTTATAAATTTATTTCTTCTGAACCAAACTCTCTCAAGAATGGAACATTGTATGCAGCTGATACAATTACCGGAAAATGGCTTTCTTTAGATTATGAGTCTCAGCCACTACTAAAAAATAAATTTAATAGCCAAACTGAAGTCCTTGTTAGGGTACGAGAAGCAGCTAAATTATTAGGAGCAACACCCCAAAATAGACCTGAAGATATAGAAATTGATCCTTTAACGGGTAACATTATTATAGCTCTAACAAACAATGCAAAAAAAAGAAATTATCATGGAAGTATTTTAAAAATCATAGAAAAAAATAATAAATATGATGAATTGTCATTTTCAAGTGAAACAATGCTAACTGGTGGTAAAGAAAGTCAATTCAGTTGCCCAGATAATCTTTGTTTTGATTTGTCCGGAAATTTATGGTTAACATCAGATATGTCTGGAAGCCTAATGAATAGAAGAGGGCCATATTATCCTAATTTTAAAAATAATGGATTATATGTTCTCATCCGGCATGGTAAAGAGGCAGGAAAACTAATTCAAATCGCTAGCGCCCCTTTTGATGCAGAATTAACTGGACCTTGGTTTTCTCCAGATTACAAAACATTATTTTTAAGTGTACAACATCCTGGAGAAAAATCTAAATCTTTAACTAAACTTACAAGTACTTGGCCTCACGATGATGATGGTATTCCAAAACCTTCTGTAGTTGCAATTCAAGGAGACCTACTGGATAAATTGAATTATTTAAATCAATTATAAAATAATCAATTCTATTTATTTTTTTTTAGCCCATGTATCTCTTAATGAGACAGTCTTATTAAATATTAGATTTTTTTCAGTAGAATCTTTATCAAGTTTAAAATATCCTCTTCTTTGAAATTGATAGTATTCAGATTTCTTTGCAGCTTTTAACGAGGGTTCTAAATAAACGTTATTTATTATATGTAGAGAATTTGGATTCAAAAATTGTTTAAAATCTATATTTTGATCTTCATCTGGAGAAATAACATTAAATAATCTATCATAAAGCATTACCTTACCAAGAATAGCATGTTTTATAGAAACCCAATGTATCGTTCCTTTTACTTTTCTATGACTTTCTTTAGTTCCGCTTCCGCTTTTAGATTTAACATCATATGTACAATGAATAGTATGAGTACCATCTTTATCATCTTTCTCTACTGAATGAGCTCTTATAATATAAGCATTTTTTAAACGCACTTCATTTCCAATACTCAGTCTATAGAAGTTTTTATCATATTCTTCTCTAAAATCTTCTTTTTCAATATAGATCTCTTTAGAGAATGGAATTAATCTAGTGCCATATTCATTGTTTTCAGGATTATTTGCTGCTTCTAAATATTCTTCTTTTGATTCAGGATAATTATCAATAACTAATTTTATAGGATTTAAAACTACCATAACTCTATAAGAGACAAGATTCAAATCTTCTCTTGCACAATATTCCAAAAGTGATATATCAATAACATTATTTCTTTTAGCTATACCAACCTTATTACAAAATTCTCTAATAGATTTTGGAGAATACCCTCTTCTCCTTAATCCAGAAATGGTCGGTAATCTAGGGTCATCCCAACCTTTAACATGATTTTCAGAAACTAATTCAGATAGTTTCCTTTTACTCATAATTGTATAAGATAAATTTAATCTAGCAAATTCCCTTTGTTTAGGTCTTAAAGATTTAGGTTTAAAAATTTGATCTAAAAACCAACCATATAATTCTCTATGAACCTCAAATTCTAGAGTACATAAAGAATGAGATATTTTTTCAATATAATCTGATTGACCATGCGTCCAATCATACATTGGATATATCTTCCACTTTTCACCAGTTCTATGATGCTTTTTATCTAATATTCTATAAATAATTGGATCTCTCATCTGCATATTTGATGAAGACATATTAATTTTTGCTCTTAGAACACAATCTCCAACATTATATTTTCCTTTCATCATATCAACAAAAATCTTCAAACTTTCATCAACTGGTCTATCTCTATAAGGACTATTTTTTCCATGCTGAGTGGTGGTGCCCTTCTGTTCTAATATTTCATTTTGAGATTGTTCATCAACATAAGCTTTGTCATTTTTAATTAAAACTAAAGCCCAATCATATAATTGATCAAAGTAATCAGAAGCATAACATTCTTTATCCCAATTATAACCAAGCCATTTAATATCCTCCTTTATTGAATCTACATATTCTTTTTCTTCTGCTGCTGGGTTAGTATCATCAAATCTTAGATTTACTGGAGAATTATATTTTTTCCCTAAACCAAAATTTAAACAAATAGCTTTTGCATGACCAATATGTAAATATCCATTTGGCTCTGGAGGAAATCTGAATCTTAATTTCTTGTCATAAAGACCACTATTTATATCGAATTCGATTATTTCTTCTAAAAAATTAGTTTGTTCTTTAGACATAAATATAAATTAGAATCATTACTAGTTCTGATTTAATGATTCATTATCTGCTTTAACCTTTTCACTAAGTTCTTCTTTAAAACTGAAAATTTTTTTATAAATGTTTTCATCTGAAGCTCCTAAAATTTGAGCCGCTAAAATTCCAGCATTTTTAGAAGCATTTATTGCAACTGTTGCTACAGGAATACCACTAGGCATTTGAACTGTTGACAATAAAGAATCCCAACCGTCTATTGAATTAGAACTTTTAATTGGAACACCTATTACCGGTAAAGTGGTAAGAGAAGCAATAACCCCTGCTAAATGAGCTGCTCCTCCTGCCCCAGCGATTATTACTTTAATACCTTTCCCTTTAGCAGATTCAGCAAATTCAGCAGTTCTTTTTGGAGTTCTATGAGCTGATAATATTGAAAGTTCATTACTTATATTAAATTCATTTAAAATCTTAGAAGCTTCCTTCATTACTGATAAATCTGACTTACTTCCCATTACTATAGATACTGTTGGATTGCTCATGATTATTTGTTTTATTGAACAGTAAATTTAATTTTCTTTAATGAAATGAATGCGCTTTTATAGTATTTTCTAATGAGAAAAATCCTTTAAATCTTCTAACTTTATTCTCCCTTCATAATAAGCCTTACCAATTATAGTTCCATAGACACCAATATCTGAAAGTTTTTTTAGATCATCAATGCTTCTTACTCCTCCACCTGCGTAAATTGAAAAATTAGGAAATTTCTTGATAATATCTTCATATAATTTAATACTGGGGCCCAATAAACTACCTTCTTTGGAAATATCTGTAACTTTTATATATCTAATTCCTTTATCATAATAATAGCCAAGGTGATCAAAAATATTTATAGTTGATTTTTTTCTCCAACCACTGGTTTTTAAATTATTATTTTCAACATCTGCAGCTAAAACAATTTTTTTTCTTCCCCAAGTCATAACCCAAGACATAAATAATTCTTTGTCAAGAGCAGCTACAGAAGATGAAGTAATTAAATCAGCTCCTCTCAAAAAAGCCTGACCTACATCTGCATTTTTGTAAATCCCTCCTGTAAAATTAATCTTCAAATCACTAAATTCTGATATCATTTCCAAAGCATGAAAATTTTTTGGACTCTTTGAGATAGAACCATCTAAATCTACTAAATAAAGTGACTTTATGTTATTATCTTCAAATTGAGCAGCCACCTCTATAGGACTTTTATCATAAGTTTTGCATTTACTTAAATCCCCATATGTAGCTCTTACTGTTGAATTGTTTCTAATATAAATTGAGCCTATAATTTTCATGATACTTGAATTATATAATATACAAAAATAAGTAAAGAAACAAATTAATCGGAAATGAACAGTTTAAATCCATATCCATGTATTGTGAGTATTTGAACTTTTTCATTATTTAATTTTAGATGTTTTCTGAGTTTAGCAATATAGACATCCATACTTCTTGCATTATAGTAAGAATCATCTCCCCATATCTTCATCAATGCTTCTTTTCTATTTACTTTTTGATTGATGTTTAAACAAAGCATTTTTAGCAATTCATTTTCCTTTGTGGTTAACTTTATTTTTTGATTTTTTTTGATTAATAAATTTTGCTGATGATAAAAAATGAATTCACTAAACTTAAACTCATTTTTTAGAGGTTTTATTGTTACACTTTTTACTCTTTTTTGTATTGCTTTAATCCTTAAGATTAATTCTTCCATACTAAAGGGTTTTGTTAAATAATCGTCAGCACCTAAATTAAAAGCCTTTATTATGTTTTCCTTCATAGTTTTAGCAGTTAAAAAAAGGATTGGAATTTCACTATTAAAAGATCTTATTTCTTTGGCTAAAGAAAAACCATCTTTTTTTGGCATCATTATATCAAGAATAATAAAATCGTAGTTATCGTTACTAAACTTTTTAAATCCATCATTTCCATCAATAGCCAAAGTGACTTCATACCCTTTTAAAAAAAAATAGTCTTTTAAGATCTTACCTAAATTAGGATCATCTTCAACTATTAATAGTTTATTATTTTTCATTTGAAAGTTTAAATTTAAGTTGAAACATGGTTCCCTTGTCAATACGACTTTTTACAAAAATTGCAGCATCATGTTCTTTAACCATACTTTTTACATATGACAATCCTAATCCAAATCCTTTTACATTATGAATATTCCCTTTAGGCTCTCTATAAAATTTATCAAAAATTTTTTTTATGACTGATTTTTTCATTCCAACACCTTGATCTTGAACCTCTACAGTTATAGAATGATTTGTATTATATGTAGATAAACTAATTATGGGGTTTTTACTACTATATTTATTTGCGTTATCAAGCAAATTATTAAAGGCATTTATTAAATGCATTTTGTCTCCAGAAATTTTATCTTTAGAAGCAACAAAATTTTTATTTATTAAACCTCCTTTTTTTTCTATCTGGAATCTTATAATATCTATAGAATCATTTAAAATTGAATGGAGGTGAATGTTCTTAAATTCTAATTTAGATTTACTTTTATCTAAAACAGCAATTTGAAGTACTTTTTCTACTTGATTAGCTAATCGTTTATTTTCATCTCCAATTATTTTTAAATATTTGTCATTCATATTCTTTCTATATTTAATTTTAGAATCTTGAAGGGCTTCACATGCTAATGAAATAGTAGAAATTGGAGTTTTCAATTCATGCGTCATATTATCTATAAAATCATTTGTAATTTCTGATAACTTTTTTTGTCTATAAATAGTACTTATAGCATAATAGAAACAGTAAATTATTCCAGCCAAAAATATCAAAGACAAAACAAGACTATATAAAATTTTCCCAAATAAATAACTCTTTTGTTCTGGGAAATGTATTAACAATTCAGCAGATAAATTACCAACATCATTTGGATAAAGCTGTGTCTTCAAAGAGCTGTTTAACAGTTCTTTGTCAACAATAGTTGAAACTACTTCATTATTTGTAGATGATTCAATAACTGCAAATTGAAATTTTAAATCAATCCCTTTATTCTCTAATTCTTTTACTAATAATTTATGAATTAATTTTTCATCAATTCGTTGAATTAAGTTCCTGTCATCATTTAATAATTGATTGAGCACCAATTGAATCACCTCAGATTTAACAATTAATTTATTAATTTCTTTTTCTAAAGAAGAATCTCCTTTTAAATCATCGCTTCCCTTTTCAATAGAAAAAGAGGTGTTTGAAGGAGAAGATTTTTCATTTAATTGATCTCCTAATTCAAAATTAAACTGCAAAATATCATTAGAACTACTTTCATTTGAATGAATTGAATCTAAGATTTTCTTAATGAAGGAACTTTCTATAAGCTCTATCTGACCATCTTCATTACTTCTTTTTATTTTTATTTTAGATTGTAAATTATCTCTAGTTAAATCATAAATTTCCTTTTCCTCTAAACGAGCACTTACTATAGACAACACATCTTGAATCTCTTTTTTAAATGTTTGATCATTTAATCTAACAATTTGATTAATCCAGTTAAATTGAAAGATAATAATTCCTAAAAGAGAAACAAATAATATAAAATTTATTAGTTGAATAGAGTGTTTCTTCATGTCTTAGTCTTACTTATCATAATAATTAAGTTACAAATTTAATTAAACTTAATATGAATCCCTTTTTATCATTTTACGACAAAAAGAATTTAGCTAAATTTATTAAACGGGTGATTAGCTCAGTTGGTTCAGAGCACTGCCTTGACAGGGCAGGGGTCACTGGTTCGAATCCAGTATCACCCACAAAAAGCTAGTGGTTTTCAATTATTAAAAATTTTTATTATAAAGCACGGGATTAATTGGAGAAGCTATTATTTCTCCTATTTTCACGTTTGGACACCAGGTTTTCCAATCATTTTTTTGACCATCATTTTCTGGGTTTTTTAATCTCATTTCATGATCAATATAAATTACTGTCATTACCTTTCTCACTTTATTCGTCTCATTTGCACCAGCCCTATGAAAAATCCATCCTGAATGAAAACTAACTTCTCCTATATCAAAAGGTTCTATAACATGATTAAAGTTTGTAATTCTTAGTTTTTTATTCATAATTAGCTCACTATCATCACTTATAGATAGATTTCTTCCTTTCTTAATCATATGGCTTTTTGAACTAAATTCAAGAGGACCCATTGATAATGGAGTCTTTTGCAGAGGAATCCATGCAGTTATAGTTTTTTCAGATTCTACAGGCCAATAATATTGATCCGCATGCCAAGGTGTTATACCTCCTCCAGCTTCTTTAAAAAGAGCTTGATCATGATATAACCTTACACCTGTTACCCCCATCAAATCTGAAGCTATCTTAGCAAGTCTTTTGCTGAATACAAAATCTCTTACTTCTTTATTTTCTTGCCACAAATTAAATAGTTGTAAAAATGCCTTCCCATATGTATCTCTATCTTTCAATGGAACTTTAGAAGTTTTCATCGATTCCACAGTTTTAGAAATAAGACCATTATAATGTTCAATTGTGCTTTTATCAAAGACATTTTTTAGTTTAATAAAGTTATTTTTTCTAAAGGATTTTATTTGTTTTTCAGAAAGTAAGTATGGAATGTCTAGCCTAATCATTTTAATTAATTCAAACTAAATTCAATAATAAAAATAAAAAAATTAGATTTAATCTTATAAAAATGAATTTTATAATAAAACGACATTTTTTTTTATACATTATATTTTTTTGGAATTGTGAATCACAACAAAATACAGAATATTTATCAAATCTTAATCTTAATGAATCATCCGATAAAGTTACTCTGCATTCATTCATTGCTTTAGGAGATAGTTATACAATTGGAGAAAGTGTTTCAAAAAAAGATCGCTGGCCAGTTCAGTTAGTTGATTCTATTAATAAAACTTCTTCAAAAATTAATAGTCTAAAAATTATTGCCAAAACTGGATGGACCACTACTGAACTATTAGAAGGAATTGAAAATGATACCCTTGAAATCTCTTATGATTGGGCATCCCTTATGATAGGTGTAAACAACCAATATAGGGGGCTTAATATAAATAATTTTAAAAATGAATTTGACATCCTTCTTAGAAAAGCCATTTCATTTTGTGGAGGAAAAAAGAAAAGAGTGTTTGTATTGTCAATTCCAGATTGGGGAGTTACACCTTTCGCTTCTAGTAGAAATTATATTAAAATAAAAAAAGAAATTGATGCTTTTAATGAAGTAATTAAAAAAGTGTGTATGGAATCAAATATTCGTTATTTTGATATAACTGAAATTTCAAGAGAAGCGTCTTATAATAGAACACTTATCGCGGATGACGGTCTACATCCAAGTAGATTAATGTACAAAAAATGGATAAAAATAATTATCCCTTATA
>Ga0310345_10000803_pt1 | contig 40265 bp, 32 predicted proteins | sample HC15DNA20500_MG_FD_204667 | JGI IMG/M metagenome (GOLD analysis project Ga0310345, IMG submission 204667) | Marine microbial communities from station ALOHA, North Pacific Subtropical Gyre - HC15-DNA-20-500_MG | ecosystem: Environmental > Aquatic > Marine > Oceanic | place: Pacific Ocean: North... | reverse complement strand
CGCCCCGCCCCCTCCCGCGCCGCCCCCCCGGGTTTCTGGGCCCGCGCCGCGGGTGCCGGGCTCGGGCGGCGCGGGTCGGGATCAGGGCTGGACCTTGGAGAAGATCTCGCGGCGCAGCGCCTCCTCGAAGGTCTTCTTGCCGGCCTCGTCATGCTCGATGGTCGAGACGATGCCCTGCCACTTCTCGAGGATGGCGCGGAACGAGGCGACGACCTCCTCGGCGTTCTCCACGCCGTCTTCCTTGGCCTGCTGGGTCACGGCCTCCCACTCGGTGGCGCGCAGCTCCTCGAGCTTGTCGAGGAAGGCCTGGTCGGGCTGCACCACCTGGCCGCCCTTCTCCTTGGTCTCGGCGATGCCGGCGGCGTCGTCCTCGAAGGAGGCCCACTTGATGTCGGCGAGAAGCTGGGGGATCTCGTCGATGATGATCTGCCGGTTCTCCTCGCCCATCGCGTCCCAGGCGTCGAGGTTGATCGACAGCGTCAGCGTCGAGACGTAGCCGCCGATCGGCGTCTCGATGATCGAGGTGACGAAGTCCTTGATGTTGTAGGTGTTGAGGTAGTTCGGCGAGCCGAGCGCGCAGTCGACCTGGCCGCGCTGCATCGCCTCGTACATCTCCGCCACGGTGACCGAGACCGGCACCGCGCCCATCGCCGACATCAGGTCCGCCAGCCGCGAGACCGAGCGCACCTTCTTGCCCTTCAGGTCCGCCAGGGTGGAGACCGGCGAGGTGCACTGCAGCACGTAGGGCGTGGTGGAGTACCAGGCGAGGCCGATCTGGCCGTTGTCGGCGAACTCCTCCATGCAGCCTTCGCAGCCCAGCAGGTGCCACTCGTTCACCGCCGCGCCCCAGGCGAGGCTGTCGTCGGCGAGGATGAAGGCCGAGGAGACGACGGAGGAATGCGGCAGCGCCTTCTTGGTGTAGACGTCGACGATCAGGCCGGAATCCAGCACCGCGTCGTCGATGGCGCCCAGCAGCTCCTTCGGGCCGCCCATCGAGCCGCCCCAGAACGACTCGAACTCGACCTCGCCGCCGGTGCGCTCCTTGACCCGCTCGAAGAACGGGATCTGGCCGTCGCGCATGGTGATGGCGGTCGGCTGCAGGAACGAGCCGTAGGTGTAGGTCTCGGCCTGGGCCGGGGCCATGGCGGCCACGGCGGCCGCGCCGCTCATCAGGGCGCCGATCGCAAGTTTCATGGGGGTCCTCCCTCGGGGTGTTTCGTGTTGGAACGGGTCGGCCCGCGCCGCTCGTCCGCTCCCACCGGAGCGGCGCGGGACCTTGGGGATCAGGGCTCGAGCTTCGAGAAGATCTCGCGCTGCAGGGCCTCGGCGTAGGCGGCGCGGTCGTCGCCGGTCTCGGCGACGATGCCGCGCCACTTCTCGACCACCTCGCGGAAGCCGTCGACGACGCCCTGGGCGTCCTCGACGCCGTCGGCCTCGCCCTGGGCGATGGCGGCGGCCCACTCGGCCTCGCGCAGCTCCAGCAGGCGGGCGCGGAAGTCGTCGCCGGCGGCCACGTACTCGGCCCCGTTCTCCTCGACGGTCAGCTCGACCGCGCGGTCGGCCTCGTCGAGATAGGCGAAGGTGGTGTCGGCGACGAGCTGGCCGAGGTGGTCGATGAAGGCCTGGCGCTGCTCGGGCTCCAGGTCCTCCCAGGTGTAGACGTTCATGTTCATCAGGCCCGAGCCGATGTAGGCGCCGAGCGGGTCTTGGATGATCGTCTTCACGAAGTCCTTGATGTTGTAGCCGGTCAGCCAGGCGGCCGCGCCGACCGAGCAGTCGGCCTGGCCGCGCTGCATCGCCTCGTACATCTCGGCCGAGGTGATCGAGACGGGGGTCGCGCCCATGTTCTGCATCAGCACGCCCATCCGCGAGGTGGCGCGGACCTTCTTGCCCGCCAGCTCGTCCAGCGTGCGCACCTGCGAGGTGCACATCAGCAGGTAGGGCGAGGTCGGATACCAGGCGAGCGGCACCACCTCGTTGTCCTCGTAGTCCTCGAGGCAGCCGGGGCAGTGCAGGAGCTGATACTCGTTCAGCGCCGCGCCGTAGACCTTCACGTCGTCGGCGACGACGAACAGGCTCGACAGCAGGTTGGAATGGGGCAGGGCGGTCTTGAGGTAGACGTCGACGATGCCGCCCGCGTCGATCACGTTGGTCGAGATCGCGCCCAGCAGCTCCTTCGGGCCGCCCATGGCGCCGCCCCAGAAGGTCTCGAAGGTGACCTCGCCGCCGGTGGCCTCGGTGACGGCCTCGAAATAGGGGGTCACGCCCTCGGTGTTCACCACATGCACGGAGGAGATGTAGTGGGCGTAGCTGATCTCGGCGGCCTGGGCGGAGCCTGCGGCGAGGGCGAGGGCCAGCGCAGACGCTTGAGCGGTGCGGATCATGGGATCTCCTGTCACGGTGTCGAGGGGCGTCGCGGCCCGGCGGGCGGGCGCGCGCAGGTCATGAAGGTCCGGCATGCGCCGGAACGGTCAGGCGGGACGGTCGGAGGCGGGGATCGGACGCGGGCGGCGGGCCGGACGCAGGGCGCGGCCAGCGATCTGACCGGCCGCACGGTCAATTGTCGGCACGCAGGCGCAGCACGCCGCGATCCCTTGGTGCAGGGGCATTCTTCCTCCACTCCCGACGTGGTCCGGAACCCCGGACCGACCCCGCCGCGCGCCTGATTCCACCTTGCCCGCGATTTCACGGGATGCTGGCGTCATTTGTTATAACATGGGGCTCATACCGGCGGGAATGTCAACCCCGAACGGCGAAATGAGCGCGTCGCACCGCGGTATTGCAACGTCGCCCCGTGCGCAAGCGACGAGGCGCGAAGAGGGGTTCCGCCCGGCCCGAAAGATTGGAATGATGGCGCCACGGACCAGAGCGGGCCCGGCCGCAGGGAGGCGGACGGGAGCAATCCGCCGCCGCGCCGAGATCAGGGAGGAGGGCCGGAGCATTCCGCCGCCTGCACGCACCGCCGCCGAGCCGGCGGAGGGGGAGCGCCCGTCGCGCCGACCCCCGACCCGTCCCCGCACCGGGGCCGTCCCGCCCCCGCGGGACGAGACCGAGGACCTGCCGCGCGAGGGCGAAACCCTTCGGCGCGAGAGCGACTGGGCCCGCCCGCTGGTGCGCGAGAACCTCTCCGAGGCCGCCTGCCGCGCCTTGCGCGCCGCGCTGACCGAGGGCCGGCTGCGCCCCGGCGCGGCCCTGCCGCTGCGCCCGATGTCGCGGCGCTTCGCGATCTCGGTCACCCCGATGCGCGAGGCGATGCTGCGCCTCGCCGGCGAGCGGGCGCTGAGCATCGACGCCCGCGGGGCCGCCTCGGTGCCGGTGCTGACCACCGCCCAGGTCGACGAGATCGTGGTGCTGCGCGAGGATCTCGAGGGCCGCGCCGCCGCCCAGGCCGCCGCCCGCGCCACGCCCGCGGAGATCGACCGCCTGGCGGAGATCAACGAGGAGCTGGTCCTGCGCCACGCCGCCGGCGAGATCCCCGAGGCGGTGCGCCTGAACACCCGCTTCCACCTCGAGGCCTGCCGGCTGGGCGGCTCGCCGATCCTGTCGGAGCTGGTCGAGGGGCTGTGGGTGCGCTCGGGCCCGCTGCTGTGGCACTCGATCGACGCCCATGCGCCGCGCTGGCGGCCCGGGCCGCACCGCGACCTGATCGCGGCGCTGCGCGCCCGCGATCCTGAGGCCGCCCGCGCCGCCATGGTCGCCGACGCCGCCCGCTGGGCCCGCGGCTATCGCCGCTACGCCGCCCCGGTCGACTAGCCCCTTTCTGTTCGGCACTGGCGCCCGCCCCGGCGGGGCGCCTTCGGCCGTCCGGCGTCTTGCGATAGATCATGGATTCATGTATCCATGAATCATGGAATCGGATCGCAACGTCGAGGCCTTCGCGGCTCTGGGTCACCCCGGCCGCCTGGCCGTGTTCCGCCTGCTGGCGCGGCGCGCCCCCGACGGCGTGCGCCCCTCGGAGATCGCGCAGGCGCTGGGCATGAAGCCCAACACGCTGTCGGTGAACGTCGCGGGCCTGGTCCGCGCCGGCCTCGTCACGTCGGAGCGGCGGGGCAAGTCGGTGTTCTACGCCATCGACCTCGCCCGCACGGGCGGGCTGGTCGACTACCTGGTCTCGGACTGCTGCCGCGGGCGGCCGGAGACCTGCATCCCCCTCGCGGCCCGCGCCCTGCAGCCCCTCGGAGGCCCCCCGATGACCGCCCCGGACCGTCCCTTCGCCGTGCTCTTCATCTGCACCGGCAACTCCGCCCGCTCGATCTTCGCCGAGGCGATCCTGCGCAAGGAGGGCGGCGCGCGCTTCCAGGCCTTCTCCGCCGGCACGCGCCCCTATTCCGAGCTGAACCCCCACGCGGTGGCGACGCTGCGCGACTTCGGCCACGACGTGAGCCTCCTGCGCTCCAAGCATGTCTCGGAGTTCCAGGGGCCCGGGGCGCCGCGGCTCGACTTCGTGTTCACCGTCTGCGACCCGGCCGCGAACGAGGAGTGCCCGCCCTGGCCCGGGCAGCCGGTCTCCGCCCACTGGGGGATGCCCGACCCGGTGAAGGCGGAGGGGACGGAGGCCGAGAAGGGCCTCGCCTTCCTCGAGGCCTATCGCGCGCTGCAGCGGCGGATCTCGGCCTTCGTGTCGCTGCCGCTCGAGTCCCTCGACCGGATCTCCCTGCAGGGCCGGCTCGACGCCATCGCCCTCGACCGCGACCCCGCGACCGCCTGACGTCTCAGGAGACCTGCATGCCCCGCATCGCCGTCAACGGCCTCGGCCGGATGGGAAAACTCGCCCTGCGCAGGGTCTTCGACGAGGGCCTGCCGGGGGAGATCGTGCTGCTCAACGACGCCGTCGGCGACCCGGCGCAGCACGCGCATCTGATGGAGTTCGACACCGTCCATGGCCGCTGGGACGCGCAGGCCGAGTCTGACGCCGACAGCCTGACCCTGCGCGGGACCCGCATGGCGATGACCCGCGCGAGCCGGATCGAGGACCTGCCGCTGGCCGAGCTGGGCGTCGACGTCGTGCTCGACTGCACCGGGGCCTTCAAGACGCCGGCGAAGCTGCAGCCCTATTACGAGGCGGGCGTGAAATCGGTGGTGGTCTCGGCCCCGATCAAGGAAGCGCCGGCGCTGAACATCGTCTACGGGGTGAACCACGACCTCTACGATCCCGCCGTGCACCGGCTGGTGACGGCGGCGAGCTGCACCACCAATTGCCTCGCGCCGATCGTGAAAGTGCTGCACGAGGCGATCGGGATCCGCCACGGCTCGATCACCACGCTGCATGACGTGACCAATACGCAGACGCTGGTGGACCGGCCGGCGAAGGACCTGCGGCGGGCGCGCTCGGCGCTGAATTCGCTGGTGCCGACGACCACGGGCTCCGCCACCGCGATCACGCTGATCTATCCGGAACTGAAGGGCCGGCTGAACGGGCATGCGGTGCGGGTGCCGCTGCTCAACGCCTCGCTGACCGACTGCGTCTTCGAGATGGAGCGCGAGACCTCGGCCGAGGAGCTCAACGCCCTCTTCGCCGCCGCCGAGGCCGGGCCGCTCGCCGGGATCCTGGGGCTGGAGACGCGGCCGCTGGTCTCGGCCGATTTCGTGAACGAGGCGCGCTCGGTGGTGGTCGACGGGCCCTCGACGATGGTGGTGAACGGGACCCAGGCGAAGATCTACGCCTGGTACGACAACGAATGGGGCTACGCCTGCCGCCTGGTCGACGTGCTGCGCCTGGTGGCGGAGGGGGGGCGTTGAGCGCGCCCGGGCGTCCGCTCGCGGCCTATGCGGCGGTGACGGCGGCCTACTGGGCGTTCATGCTGACCGACGGCGCGCTGCGGATGCTGGTGCTGCTGCATTTCCACGTGCTGGGCTTTTCGCCGATCCAGCTGGCGTATCTGTTCCTGCTCTATGAATTCGCGGGGATGGTCACCAACCTCTGCGCCGGGTGGCTGGCGGCGCGCTTCGGGCTGACGGCGACGCTCTATGCGGGGCTCGCCCTGCAGATCGCGGCGCTGGGGGCGCTGAGCCAGGTGGATGCGGGCTGGACGCTGGCGCTCTCGGTCGCCTTCGTGATGGCGGTGCAGGGGGTCTCGGGCGTGGCCAAGGACCTCGCCAAGATGAGCGCCAAGAGCGCGGTGAAGCTGCTGGCCCCGGCCGAGGGCGGGGGGCTGTTCCGCTGGGTGGCGGCGCTGACCGGCTCGAAGAACGCGGTGAAGGGCTTCGGCTTCCTGCTGGGGGCGGCGCTGCTGGCGGGCGTCGGCTTCCAGGCGGCGGTGCTGGCGATGGCGGCGGCGCTGGGGCTGGTGCTGGCGGCGGTCGCGCTCTTCATGCCCGCCGGCCTGCCGCGCGGGCGCAAGGGGGCGAAGTTCGCCGAGGTCTTCTCGAAGGACCGCGAGGTCAACCTCCTCTCGGCCGCGCGGCTGTTCCTGTTCGGGGCGCGGGACGTCTGGTTCGTGGTGGGGATCCCGATCTATTTCCACGCCGTGCTCTCCGACGGGACCGAGGCGGGCGACCGCGCCGCGTTCTTCCAGGTCGGGACCTTCATGGCGGTGTGGATCATCGGCTACGGCGCGGTGCAGGGCTTCGCGCCGCGGATCCTGCGGGCGCGCGACAAGACGCTGGGCGAGACGGTGGGGCTGGCGCGGCTGTGGGCGGGGGGGCTGGCGCTGATCCCGCTGGCGCTGGCGGCGGCCGCTTGGGCGGCGGGGGCGCCGGCGGACTGGCTGACGGCGACGCTGGTCGCGGGGCTGCTGGTCTTCGGGGCGGTCTTCGCGCTGAACTCCTCGCTGCATTCCTACCTGATCCTCGCCCTCTCCCCGGCCGAGCGGGTGACGATGGACGTGGGCTTCTACTACATGGCCAACGCCGCGGGGCGGCTGCTGGGCACGCTGCTCTCGGGCCTGGCCTACCCGGCGGGGGGGCTGCCGCTGTGCCTCGCCGTCTCGGGCCTGACGGCGGCGGCGAGCTGGGGCTGCGCGGGGCTGATGGACCGGGGGCAGGGCGCGCGGGCCTGACGGGGGCGGCTCCGCCAGGGCGGCGCGGGCCGCAGGTCGCGGAGAGGCCCTTGGTCGAGCCCGGGGCGCACGGCGCGCGGCCCCGGCGGCGCGCGGTCGGCGGCCGCGGCGCGTTCAGGCGACGCGGGCGGGCCAGGCGCGGGCGAAGTCGAGGAAGGCCGCCTCGTCCATCGGGGCGCCGAAGTGGTAGCCCTGCAGCACGTCGCAGCCCAGCTCCGCCAGGGCCCGCGCCTGGGCCTCGGTCTCCACCCCCTCGGCGACGGTGGCGATGCCCAGGGTGTGCGCGATCTCGAGGATCGCCCGGATCAGCTTGCGCGAGCGGGGGTCGTCGGCCACCGGCGCCACCAGCCGGCGGTCGATCTTCAGCACGTCCGGCGCCACCTGCGTCAGCCCCACGATCGAGGCGTGGCCGGAGCCGAAGTCGTCGATCTCGATGTCGATCCCCGCCTCGCGGATGCGGTCGAGGTTGAAGCGGAAGGCGTCGCTCTCCTCCTCCACCAGGGTGGATTCCAGCAGCTCCATGGCGATGCGCGTGGGGCCGGCGGCCAGGCGGCGCGAGGTCTCGACCACGTCGGCGTCGCGGATCCGCCCCGCGCTCATGTTGAAGCTCAGCCGCGGGGCGACGAAGCCCTGCGCGGCCCAGCGGTCCAGCACCTCGCGCGAGCGCTCCATCAGGCGGCGGTCGATCTGGGGCACCACCCGGAGCTGCTCGGCCACGCGCAGGAACTCGGGCGGGCTCAGCAGGCCGTGGCGGGGGTGGGGCCAGCGCAGCAGCACCTCGGCCCCGTGCAGGCCGCGGTCGCGGGCCCGGACCTGGGGCTGGAAATAGGGCACGAACTCGTCCCGCTCCAGCGCGTCGTGGATCTGCACGGCCATGCGCCGGTCGGCGAGGATGCCGCGGTGCAGCTCGGGGGTGAACACCTCCAGCCGGCTGCGCCCGCTCTCCTTGGCGCGGTAGAGGGCGGCGTCGGCGAAGACCTGCAGCTCCGCCCCGACCTCGCCCAGCTCGTCGGTGTGGGCGAGGCCGAAGCTCGCCCCGAAGCGGCAGGGGCGGCCGTGGTGGAGCAGCGGTTCGCCGAGCGCCCTCTGGATCCGCTCCACCACCTGCTCGGCCGCCTCGGGCGTGGCGCCGGGGGCGAGGAGGATCGAGAACTCGTCCCCCCCGATCCGGGCGCTGAAGTCGCCGGGGCGCAGGTTCTCGCGCAGCGCGTCGGCGACGCGGCGCAGCACCAGGTCGCCGGCCTCGTGGCCCAGCGTGTCGTTGACGGTCTTGAAGTGGTCGAGGTCGAGGCGCAGCAGGATCGCGTCCGCGGGCCCGCTTCCCGCCCGCGCGGCGGCGATGCGCCCGGCGAACAGGCGGTCGTAGGCGCGGCGGTTGGGCAGGGCGGTCAGCCCGTCCTGCAGGGCCTGCAGCTCGTTCTCGGCGCGCATCTCGTCGGCGCGGGCGTGGGCTTCTGCCAGCTCCGCCTCGCGGCGCACGTCCTCGGTCACGTCGTAGAGCGCGCCGGTCCACAGCACGCCGCCGTCGGCCTGGGGCTGGGGCAGCGAGTCGCCGCGCAGCCAGATCAGCCCGCGCACGGGATGGGCGAGGCGGATCCGCCGGGTCCAGCGCTGGGCGCCGGCGCGGCTGCGCCGGATGCTCTCCAGCAGATCGCGGGCGTCCTCGGGCAGGGCGTGGCGGAACACCCGGGCGATGCCGGGCTCGTCCTCCACGTCCGGGTCGAGGCCGACGAGGTCGCGCATCCGCGGGCTGAGGTAGGGGAAGCTCCACGTGCCGTCCGGCGCCTCGCGGAATTCGTAGAGGCCGACGGGCGCCACCTCCGCCACCCGCGACAGGCGTTCGAGGATGCGCACCAGCTCGGCGTCCATCCGCTCGGCATGGCGCTCGGCCTCGTGGCGCTCGGTGACGTCGAGGGCGACGCACTGGTAGCTGACGCCGCCGCCGGGCAGGCGCATCGGCGTGCCCTCGCCGATGACGTGGCGCTGGCCCTTGGCGGGATGGTTCACCCGGTAGCCGACCGAGGCGGTCTGCAGCGTGCGGCTGGTGCGCTCGGTCACGTCGGCGATCAGGGCCACGTCCTCGGGCGGGATGTGGGCGAAGAGCCTGCGCCCGTCGCTCTCCAGCCCCTCGGCGGGGACGCCGAAGATGTCGAGCGCGGCGGGGTTCACGAAGGGCAGGGTGATCTGCCCGTCCGGGGCGACGCGGTATTCGAAGAGCGCCACGGGCGCATTGCCGACCAGCGTCTCGAGCATCCGCAGGCGCGCGGCGCCGGCGCGCCCGGCCGAGCGGGGCGCAGGGAGGTCGGCGGCGGCGACCGCCTCCAGCCGGTGCAGCAGCGCCGCCGGGCGGTCCGCGCGGACCAGGGCCGAGACCCGCCAGGCGCTGGCGGCGCGGCCGCTGGCGAGGTGCAGGAGCTCGCCCTGCACCCTGAGCTCCCGCCCCGGTTCCGCCAGCGCCTCGCGGGCGGCGGCGCGCAGGGCGCGGGCGAGGGGCGGGGAGACCAGCCCGGCCAGGTTCGCGCCCGCGTCGGGGCGCCAGGCGTCGTCGCGGCCGAGGCGGCGCGCGAAGGCCGGGTTCGCCGTCAGCAGCCCGCCGTCGGGCGCGGTCAGCGCGGCGGCGTCGGCGGACGCGCCCAGCAGGGCGTCGAACAGAGCGGTGATGTCCTCCATGCGCGCGACCCTCGGCGACCGATCCCCTCGGGGACCTAGACGCGCTTCATGAGGATCGGCTTAACGCGGCCCGGCGTCGGGAGGGGGGCGCGCGGCGGGAGGGGGGCGCGCGTCGGGAGGCGGACGCGCGGCGGGAGGCGGACGCGCGGCGGGTGGGGGCGCCGCGCGCCGCCCCGGGGCGGCGCGCGGCGGAGCGGCTCAGCCCTTCTCGGGCTCGCCGATCTTGTCCTGGGTGCGCAGCTCGAAGTCCGAGGCGTCGTGGCGCTCGTGGAGCTGGCCGGCGGGGTGGCCGGTCAGGCGGTTGACCTTCTTGCCGCGCTTCACCGCGGGGCGGGCGTCGATCGCCGCGGTCCAGCGGGCGACGTTCGTGTAGGACTCCACGTCGAGGAACTCCCCCGCCTCGTAGAGCTTGCCCTGCTGGAGCTGGCCGTACCAGGGCCAGATCGCCATGTCGGCGATGGTGTAGTCGGGGCCGGCGATGAACTCGCTCTCGGCCAGCCGGCGGTCGAGCACGTCGAGCTGGCGCTTCACCTCCATGGCGAAGCGGTCGATGGGGTATTCCCATTTCTCGGGCGCATAGGCGTAGAAATGCCCGAAGCCGCCGCCGAGGTAGGGGGCCGAGCCCATTTGCCAGAAGAGCCAGGAGAACATCTCGGCCCGGGCGGCGGGGTCCTTCGCGATGAAGGCGTCGAACTTCTCGGCCAGGTGCACCAGGATCGCGGCGGATTCGAAGACCCGCACCGGCTCGGGGCCGGAGCGGTCGAGCAGCGCCGGGATCTTGGAGTTGGGGTTGATCGAGACGAAGCCGGAGGAGAACTGGCCGCCGTCCCCGATACGGATCGGCCAGGCGTCGTATTCGGCGCCCGCGTGGCCGGCCTCGAGCAGCTCCTCGAACATCACGGTCACCTTCACGCCGTTGGGCGTGGCCAGCGAGTAGAGCTGGAACGGGTGCTCGCCGACCGGCAGGTCCTTGTCGTGGGTGGCCCCGGCGATGGGGCGGTTGATCGAGGCGAAGCGGCCGCCGCTCTCTTTGTTCCAGGTCCAGACCTTGGGGGGCGTGTAGTCTTGAGGCATGTCGCGTCTCTCGGTGCGGGGCGCGAGGCGGAGGCCTGCGCGCGGGGGACCGCCGGCGCGGCGCCGGCGCGGGGGGCGTCGCCGGCGGAAGCCGGCGCAGAAGAAACGCCGGCGGAAGCCGGCGCAGAACGGGCGTCGGCGGGAGCCGGCGCTGAAGGGCGTCGGCGGGGGCCGGCGCGGAGGTCGCCCCGGCCGGGGACCGGCGCGAAGCGGGTCGCCTCGGCCCGCCGCGGGTCGAGACGCCCAAGACCTCGCCCAGCCGCGCGCCATTGTCCACCGTCGGGCGCCTGCCGGCGGCAAGGCGGCGGCGCGCGGCGCCGGGCGGAAAGCCGCGTGCGGTCCGTGGGATGGGGCGCGGGCGCGGCCGGGCGCAGGCGACGCCCGTGCCGGGAACGTGACCGCGCCGGAGGCGGCGCCCGGCCGCAGGCCGGGTCGGCGCCGCGTCGAGCGTCGCGCGCGGGGGGCCTGCGCCGCCCGCGGCGCGCGGCGGGCGGGGGCGCATGGGGCGACGGCCGCGGGCGGAGACGGAGGGGCCGGGCGCCTCCGCCCGCCCTGCGCCGCGGGCCGGACGCCGGGCCTCGCGGCACGCCTGCCGCGGCGCCTCCGGCGGCGGCGTCCGGGGCGCGCCTCGGGCGCTTGGGGCGGAGGGGTCAGACCGGGCCCTGCAGGCTCAGCGCCTGGCCCAGCGTGCGCACCCCGCGGGCGGCGAGCAGGGGGATCATCCGGCGGAACGCCTCCGCCGTGGCGGCGGCGTCGCCCAGCGCGGTATGGCGCCGCTCGGGCGGGATCTCGACGCCCAGCCGGGCCGCCAGCGCGTCGAGCGTATGGTCCGAGCGATGCGCGTGCAGCCGCTGCGACAGGCGCGCGGTGCACAGCGCCGGGTTGTCGAGCCGCGGCCCCCCCTCGGCCTCCAGCCGGCGCAGGAAGGCGAGGTCGAAGGGCGCGTTGTGGGCGACCAGCGCCGCGCCCTCGCAGAAGGCGGCGAAGCGGGTCGCGACCTCGGCGAAGCCCGGCGCCCCGGCCACCATCGCGTCGGTGATCCCGTGCACCCGGACCGCGGCGGCGGGGATCGGGCGGCCGGGGTTCACCAGCGCCTCGAAGCTCTCCCCCCGCAGCACCCGGCCGCCGACGATGCGCACGCCGGCGATCTGCACCACCGCGTCCACGGCCGGGTCGAGCCCGGTCGTCTCGGTGTCGAAGACCACGAAAGCGAGCTCCGACAGCGGCCGCCCCGCCTCCGGCCCCCCGGCCCAGGGCAGGTCGAAGGCGTAGAAGTCGGTCTCCTCCGCCGGGGCCGCCGCGCCGGGGGCGGAGGCGGGCGCGCCGGGGGCGGGCAGGGGCAGCACCAGGCGCCGCCCGCCCTCGACCCACAGGTCCGTCCCGTGCCGGTCGAGCGCGTCGCGCACCGTCCAGCGCCCGTAGGCGGGGGCGATGGGCGCGCCCATCCAGCCCTCGACCACCCCTTGCGAGAGCGCGGGGCCCGTCCAGGAGAGCACCAGCGAGACCCGCTCCCCCTCCGGCTCGGCCGTCAGGGTCAGGCCCGTGCGGGCGGGATCCTCGCGCAGGACCCGCAGGGCGCGGGCCAGGATCTCGGCCACCGCATAGCCGTCGCAGCGCAGGCGGGCGGCGCTGCGGGGGGTCGCCAGCGCCCCCTCCGCACGGGCGGCGAGCGCGTCGAGCAGGTCCTGCGCCGCCCCCTCGCGCACCGGCCAGCGGCCGTCGGAGACGCGGGCCCGGTCCTGCGCCGCCCGCTCGATCGCCGCCGAGAGGCGCGCGACCTCCTCGCGCATCGCGCCGGCGAAGGCGGCGCGCTCGGCGGGGTCCGGCTCGGGGTCCGAGGCCAGCGCGTCGAGGGCTGCGACCAGCGCCGCGGCCGGGCGGCGCATCGCCTCCAGCGTCTCGCGCAGCAGCGTCTCCAGCGCGCCGTGGGCCCGCAGGTCGCCGGTCGCGTCGCGGAACAGGACCACGCGGGCCACCGGCCCCTCCTCCGCCGCGACGGCCGAGACGACGCCGGTCAGGATCCGCGCCCCGGCGCCCTCGCCGGCGGAGGTCAGGAAGCTCTCGGCTCCGGCGTCGCCCCGGTCGCGGCGTCGCTCGGCGCGCGCGGCGGCGGCCTCCAGCGGCCCGGGGTCGAGGAACCGCGCCAGCGGTCGCCCCAGCCCCAGCGGCCCCAGCAGCGCCGCGGCGGCGGGGTTGTAGAGCAGGATCCGCCCGTCGGGCGAGACGGCGACCACCGCCTCGGCCAGATCGCGCACCACCCCGCCCAGCAGGGCCTGGTCGCGGGCCATGCGGGCGGTGCGCTCGGCCACCGCGCGTTCCTGGCTGCGGCGCGCCTCCTCGAGGGCTGCGTGGATCGCGCAGGCGGCGGGCGCGAGGGCGCCGAGGTGGCGGGCGGGGGCGGCGTCGATCTCGGCGCGAACGTCGGCCTGGGCGCGGGCGTGCAGGTCGGCGGCGAGGCCCAGGATCGGGCGGGCCACGTTCTCGTCGAAGAGCAGCGCCGCCCAGGCGCAGAGCCCGACCAGCGCGAAGCCCGCCGCGAGCCCCGCGCTCACGTAGCCCGCCGCCGGCCCGCCCGCCCGCGCATGGCCGAACCAGAGCGCCGCGGCGATGGCCGCGACGCCCCCCAGCGCCAGCGCCGCGAAGAACAGGGCGATGCGCAGCCGCAGGCCGAGGCGCGAGGCCCCGGGGGCGGCGCCCGGCAAGGCGCCCCCGGGCGTGGGGGGCTCGGGCAGGGCGGTCCCCGGCGCGGGGGCGTCGCGCGGGGCCGGTCGGGGCGAGGGCGGGCGCCCGGGGCCGGCCGGGAGCGCGGCCTCCGGCCCGGGGCGGGCGGGGGCGGGGCCGGGCATCGGCTCAGTCCGCCAGCAGCGAGCGGATCGTGGCGGTCAGCTCGCGCGTGTCGAAGGGCTTGCGCAGGAAGGCGTCGGCGCCCAGCGCGCAGGCCTTGCGCCGCTCGACCTCGCCGCCCCCCGCGGTCATCATCAGCACCTTCACCCCGCTCAGCCGCGCGTCGCCTCGGATCCGCTCGCAGACCTCGTAGCCGGAGTGGCCGGGCAGCATGACGTCGAGCACCACCAGGTCGGGGCGCCCCGCCTCCAGCGCCGCCAGCGCGTCGGCGCCGGAGGCGACGCGGGTCAGGCCGAAGCCCTCCCGCCCGATCAGGAACTCGAGGGCGAGGGCGATGTTGTCCTCGTCCTCGACCAGCAGCACGGACTTGTCAGGCATCGGAGGCGCTCCCCCCCGGCGCGTCGTCCCGCGCGCCCGAGCGTTCGGGCGCCTCGGCGCAGGCCGCCGCCGCCAGCGGGTCGCCGGGGGCAAGCGCGCGCCAGTCGGCGGCGGAGACGTCGGCGAGCGCCGCGTCGGTCACCCGCGCCTGGGCGGCGGGCTCGCAGCGGATCATCACCAGGGCGCGGTCGACGGGCCGCCAGCGGCCGAAGAACCAGACCTCGGCGAGCTTCACCCCCGGGGCCTGCGGATTGGTCTGCATCCCCGCCACGTCGAGCGCGGCGAGCCGCGTGGTCAGCGGGGCCAGGTAGGTCCAGGGGCGGTGCAGGGCGGTCTCCTCGACCGTCTCGATCACCTCGAGGCCCTCGGGCAGGCCTGCGACGGTGCGCGCCTCCCAGTCGTATTCGGACCAGATGGTGGCGGCGAGCATCGCCAGCCCCGCCGCTACCGGCGCCCCCCAGCGGGGCAGCCGGCCGCCGAGGACCCGGCCCAGCAGCAGGACGACGCCCGCCGCCCCGACCCCCGCCACGATCGTCGCGATCAGTTCCAGAAACATCGCCGCGGCCTCCCGTCCGCCTGGCCCCCGGTCGCTCCCGAGGCCTATCCGCCCTGGCCGAGGGCGGACTGCATGGTCTTGACCACCAGGAACGCGTCGCGCAGGTGGCTGCGCTCGAGGTCGGAAAGCGCCTCGGGCGCGAGGTAGTTGTCGGGCGCCGCGCCGCGGGCGATCAGCGCCGCCTGGTGGCGCAGCCGCGTCTCGGCGATCAGATCGTAGGCGTCGAGCAGGTCGTGGGCGCCGGTCCTCGATATCACGCCGAGGTCCCGCGCGGCGACGATCCGCTCGCGGGTGTTGGCGGCCTCGACGCCCCCGCGCAGGGCATAGATGCGCGCGAGGTCCACCACCGGCACGACGCCCGCGATCTTCAGGTCGAGCGTGTTGCGATGCGCGCCCGAGCGGATCGTCGACAGGCCCCGGAACAGCGTCAGCGGCGGCGCATGCTTGAGCGCATTGCCGATCATGTGGCGCAGGAAGATCGAGTTGCCGCGCGCCATCGCCAGCGTCTGCGCGTGCAGGTCGTCGAAAAGCGCCATCTCCCCCGCGATCGGGCGCAGGTCGAACATCACCGAGGCGAGCATCTGCGCCATGTCGTCGGGCTGGGCGATCCAGCCTGCGAAATAGCCCTGCCAGACCCGCCGCGGCTGCCGCCAGCGGGGATTGGTCGCCATCATCTCGCCCGGGCAGTAGACGAAGCCCGCCCGGTTCAGACCGTCCGAGACGATGCGCGCCATCGCCTCGAAATAGGCGTCGTCCGCGGGCGTCGCCGCGTCGCCGAGGATCAGGCAGTTGTCCTGGTCCGAGACGCCGGTCTGCTCGCGCCGGCCCTGGCTGCCGCAGGCGGCCCAGAGCCAGGGGACCGGGGCCGGGCCCAGCTCCGCCTCCGCCAGCTGCAGGAGCCGGCGGGTGGCGGCGTCGGCGAGGTCCGTGATCCGCCGGCAGATCGCCGCCGGCCGGGCGCCGGCGGCGACCAGCACGCCCAGCAGCTCCGGCAGCCGGGCGAAGACCGGGACCATCGCCTCCGCGTCGGGGGCCGAGACCAGCTCGCCGGCCATCGAGGAGGCGGTGGCGGCCTGGCGGCGGAAGAGGTCGGTGCGCCCGATCATGCCCACCAGCCGGCCCCGCCGGTCGACCACCGGCAGGTGGTTGATGCCCCGCCCGGCCATGGCGATCATCGCGTCGAGGCCGGTCGCCTCGGGGTCGATGGTGATGGGATCGGGCGTCATCGCCTGCTCGACGGGCAGGGCGCCGGTCAGCCCCTCGGCCAGCACCTTGCCGGCGAGGTCGTGGACGGTGACGATGCCGGCCAGCCGCTCCCCCTCCGTCACCAGCACCGAGGAGACGCCCGCCGCGCGCATCGTGCGCGCGATCTCGGTCACCGGGGTCCCGGGCGGGGCGGTCACCGGCGCGCGCGACATCAGGGAGGAGACCTGCAGCGCGGTCAGGCCGGCGGCATAGGGGCCGTCGTCCTCGCCCGGCTCGGCGGGCACGGCGCGGCCGAACCAGCGGGCGAAGCCGGGCTCGGCCTCGATCAGGCGGCGGAACAGGGGGGCGGGGATCAGCAGCAGCTCGACCGGCGTCTGGGCGTGGGCGCCGAGCTGGGCGCGGCCGTCGCGCAGCAGCCCGCGCTCGCCCATCGCCTCGCCCTCGCCGCGATGCGAGATCGCCTCGCCCTGCGCGGTGCGTATCTCGACCTCGCCGGAGAGGATCACGTAGAGGCCGCGCAGCGCCTCGCCTTCCTCGAAGATCGTCTCGCCCGGGGCGACGTCGAGGCGGGTCAGCTCGTGGTCGAGCTCGGCGTGGCGGTCGGGGGGCAGCAGGTCGAAGGGGGCGAAGCGCGCCAGCCGGTCGACGAGCCGGGCCTGGGGGGCCTGCGGTCCGGGGATCGGGTCGTCGCTCATCACGGCCTCGCCGCTGCGGGGCGTCCGGGGGCGCGGGGAAGCGCGCGGGGGACGCGGGACATCCGGGGGTGTCCGGGGGCGCGGCGGGCGCGCCCCCGGACGGCTCGAGGGATCGGTCTCAGTGCCCGGCCTGGGCCGCGCCGGCGCCGCGGGGGATGCGGACGCTCTCGACCAGTTCCTGGATCTCCTTCGGGGTCTCCCGGGTCATTCCGGCGACCAGGTAGGCGACCGCGAAGTTCACCAGCGCCCCGACCGCGCCGAACGAGGTCGACTTGATCGTGCCCAGGAGCGGGTCGGCGTCGGTGAAGCTGTTGGTGTCGGGGATGAACAGCCAGCCCTTGTGCAGGAAGATGTAGACCAGCGTCACGACGAGCCCCGCCAGCATCCCCGCCACGGCCCCGTGATTGTTGATCTTCTTGGAGAAGATCCCCATCATCAGCGCCGGGAAGATGGTCGCCGCCGCCAGACCGAAGGCGAGCGCCACGGTCTGCGCCGCGAAGCCCGGCGGATTGAGGCCGAGGTAGGTCGCCACCCCAATCGCCACCGCCATCGCGATGCGCGCCGACAGCAGCTCCCCCTTCTCCGAGATGCCGGGGTTGATCGAGCCCTTGATCAGGTCGTGGCTGACCGCCGAGCTGATCGCCAGCAGCAGGCCCGCCGCCGTCGAGAGCGCGGCCGCGAGCCCGCCCGCCGCCACCAGGCCGATGACCCAGCCGGGGAGGTTGGCGATCTCGGGGTTGGCCAGCACCAGGATGTCCTGGTTGAAGTTGGTCAGCTCGTTGCCCGACCAGCCCCGCTCGGCGGCGACGGCCTGCATGTCGGCCGACTTCTCGTTGTAGTACTGGATGCGGCCGTCGCCGTTCTTGTCCTCCCAGCCCAGCAGGCCGGTCTGACGCCAGGTGAGCATCCAGTTGTAGTCGGGCGAGGTCTCGATGGTCTCGACCGACACCGCCTCGCCGGCGACGCCCTCCGGCCAGAACTGCTCGGTGATGTTCAGCCGCGCCATCGCGCCGACCGCGGGCGCGGTGGTGTAGAGCAGCGCGATGAAGACCAGCGCCCAGCCCGCCGACCAGCGCGCGTCGGAGACGCGGGGCACGGTGAAGAAGCGCATGATCACATGGGGCAGGCCCGCCGTGCCGATCATCAGCGACAGGGTGAACAGCACCATGTTGAAGGTGTCGCCGTGGTGGGTGGTGTATTCGGCGAAGCCGAGCTCGGTCACCATCTGGTCGAGGCGCTGGAGCAGCGGCTCGCCGGAGGCCTGATGCTCCCCGAACAGGCCGAGGCCCGGGATCGGGTTGCCGGTCAGCTGCAGCGAGATGAAGATCGCCGGGATCGTGTAGGCGAGGATCAGCACCACGTATTGCGCGACCTGGGTGTAGGTCACGCCCTTCATGCCGCCGAAGACCGCGTAGGCGAAGACGATCACCGCGCCGATCAGCAGACCGGTGGTGTTGTCCACCTCCAGGAACCGGCCGAAGGCGACGCCCACGCCGGTCATCTGCCCGATGACGTAGGTCACCGAGGCGATGATCAGGCAGATCACCGCCACCAGCCGCGCCGTCGAGGAATAGAACCGATCCCCGATGAACTCGGAGACGGTGAACTTCCCGAACTTGCGCAGATAGGGCGCGAGCAGGAGCGCGAGCAGCACGTAGCCCCCGGTCCAGCCCATCAGGTAGGTCGAGTTGTCGTAGCCCACGAAGGCGATCAGGCCCGCCATCGAGATGAAGGAGGCCGCCGACATCCAGTCGGCCGCCGTCGCCATGCCGTTGGTGATCGGGTGCACGCCGCGGCCCGCGGCGTAGAACTCAGTCGTCGAGCCCGCGCGGGCCCAGATGGCGATGCCGATGTAGAGCGCGAAGGACGCGCCCACGAACAGCAGGTTGAGGGTGAACTGGTCCATGATCTCAGCCCCTCACTGCTCGTCCACGCCGTGCTGGCGGTCGAGCCGGTTCATCCGCCAGGCGTAGAAGAAGATCAGCGCCAGGAAGACCAGGATCGCGCCCTGCTGGGCGAACCAGAAGCCGAGGTCGGAGCCCCCGACCGCGATCCCCGAGATCAGGGGCCGCAGCAGGATCCCGAACCCGAACGAGACCAGGGCCCAGACCACCAGGCTCCAGGCGATCAGCCGGATGTTGGCCGACCAGTAGGCGTTGTTGGATTTTTCTTCGGACGTTGGGTGTTGTGCGGACACAGGGGCTTCCTCCCGTCGCTTGGGTCCGTGATGGGGGCGCCGGCGCCGCCTCCCTGCGGCGCCGGCGCAGAGGTCCGCGCTCAGGCGAGCGCCGTCTCCACGACGGCGGCCATGGCCGCGGCGACCTCGTCGATGGGCGCCATCGCATCGATCCGGCTCAGCAGGCCCTGGCCCGCGTAGTGGTCGATGAGGGGCGCGGTCTGCGCGTGGTAGGCGCTCAGGCGCGCCGCCACCGTCTCGGCCGCGTCGTCGGCCCGGCGCGTGAACGCCGTGCCGCCGCAGCGGTCGCAAACGCCCGGGCTCGCCGGGCGCTTGAAGTCGTCATGATACCCCTCGCCGCAGCCGGCGCAGGTCGAGCGGCCGGTGATCCGCGCCACCATGGCGGCGTCGTCGACCTCGAGGCTGATCGCCGCCACGATCCCGCGGCCCCGCTCGGCCAGCAGCGCGTCCAGCGCCCGGGCCTGCACCGCGGTGCGGGGGAAGCCGTCGAAGATCGCCCCCGCGGCCGTGTCGGAGGTCGCCAGCCGGTCGCTCAGGATCGCCACGACGATCTCGTCGGAGACGAGCCCGCCCGAGGCCATCACCTCGCGCGCGGCCAGCCCCGCCGGGGTCCCGGCCGCCACGGCCTCGCGCAGCAGGTCGCCGGTCGAGAGCTGCACCAGCCCGAAGCGGTCCTGCAGGATCCGCGCCTGGGTGCCCTTGCCGGCGCCCGGAGGGCCGAGCAGCACCAGGTCGGCGGGGCGGTCGGGGAAACGGGTTCCGTCCATGCGCGCTCCCTCCTCAGGCGTCGATGCGGTTGGCGATCAGGTCGTCGACCACGGCCGGGTCGGCGAGGGTCGAGGTGTCGCCCAGGCTCCCGGTCTCGTTCTCGGCGATCTTGCGCAGGATGCGACGCATGATCTTGCCGGAGCGGGTCTTGGGGAGCCCGGGGGCCCACTGGATGGCGTCGGGCTTGGCGATCGGGCCGATCTCGGCCCGCACCCAGTCGGCGAGCTCCTTGCGCAGCGCCTCGGTGGGCTCGACCCCGTCCATCAGCGTCACGTAGCAGTAGATGCCCTGGCCCTTCAGCGGATGGGGGCAGCCGACCACCGCGGCCTCTGCCACCTTCTCATGGGCGACGAGGGCGCTTTCGACCTCCGCCGTGCCCATCCGGTGGCCGGAGACGTTGATCACGTCGTCGACGCGGCCGGTGATCCAGTAATACCCGTCCTCGTCCCGCCGGCAGCCGTCGCCCGAGAAGTAATAGCCCTTGAACATCTCGAAGTAGGTCTGCGCGAAGCGCTCGTGGTCCTGCCAGATGGTGCGCATCTGGCCGGGCCAGCTGTCCTTGATCGCCAGCACGCCCTCGGCCGCGCCCGCGAGCTCATTCCCCTGGTCGTCGAGCACCACCGGCTGCACCCCGAAGAAGGGCAGGGTGGCTGAGCCGGGCTTGGTCGCCGTGGCGCCGGGGAGGGGAGCGATCAGGATGCCCCCCGTTTCCGTCTGCCACCAGGTGTCGACGATGGGGCGCGCGCCCTTGCCGACGACCTCGTTGTACCAGTTCCAGGCCTCGGGGTTGATCGGCTCGCCGACCGAGCCGAGGATGCGCAGGCTGGACAGGTCGCAGGCCTCGACCGGCGCCGTGCCCTTGCCCATCAGCGCGCGGATCGCGGTGGGGGCGGTGTAGAACTGGGTGACGCGGTGCTTCTCGCAGACCTGCCAGAAGCGCCCGGCGTCGGGATACGTCGGCACGCCTTCGAACATCAACGTGGTCGCGCCGTTGGCCAGCGGCCCGTAGACGATGTAGCTGTGCCCCGTGACCCAGCCCACGTCCGCCGTGCACCAGTAGACGTCGCCGTCGCGGTAATCGAAGACATAGTGGTGGGTGATCGCGGCGTAGACGAGATAGCCGCCCGAGGTGTGCACCACCCCCTTCGGCTTGCCCGTCGAGCCGGAGGTGTAGAGGATGAACAGCGGATCCTCGGCCCCGACTTCCACGGGAGGACACTCGGCCGGGACCTGCTTCGCCATCGCCTCGTAGGCGTGGTCGCGGCCCTCGACCCAGTCGACCTGGCCGCCGGTGCGCGCGACCATCAGGAGCTTCACCCGGTCCGAGCAGCGGCGCAGGGCCTTGTCGCAGTTCGACTTCAGCGCCGTGGTGCGCCCGCCCCGGGGCGCGTGGTCGGCGGTGATCACCAGCTTCGCGCCGCAGTCGTTGATCCGGTCGGCGAGCGCGTCCGGCGAGAAGCCCGCGAAGACCACCGAATGGATCGCCCCGATCCGCGCGCAGGCTAGCATCGCATAGGCCGCCGCCGGGATCATCGGCAGGTAGATCACCACCCGGTCGCCCTTCTCGACCCCCAGCGCCTTGAGCACGTTGGCGAAGCGCGAGACCTCGGCATGAAGCTGCGCGTAGCTGATGTGCTGCGCGGGCTCGGCAGGGTCGTCGGGCTCGAACAGGATCGCGGTCTGCTCGGCGCGGGTCGCGAGATGGCGGTCGATGCAGTTCGCCGCCACGTTCAGCGCGCCATCCTCGAACCAGCGGATCGAGACCTCGCCCGGCCCGAAGCTGGTGTTCTTCACCGCGGTGTAGGGGCGCATCCAGTCGAGGCGACGGCCCTCCTCGCGCCAGAACCCCTCCGGGTCGGCGACGGAGCGGGCGTGCATCTGCGCATAGCGCGCGGGGTCGGCATGGGCGCTGGCGGCGATCTCGGCGGGCGGCGCGTGGACGGCGGCCTCGACGGCGGTCTTGGGCTGGATGGTCATCGATTCCTTCCTCCGCTTGCGACGCGATTGATCCTGGGGGGCGTGGCGGCCGCGCCGGGCGTCTTTGTAAAGAGAGGGTTATCAAAAGCCGCGCGGAAAGTCGATTTATATCGCATTAACAGTAACTTGGACTGTCAATAATTTGCTGACGTGCACGTCAATATAGTCAAGAAACCGGCGGCCTCGCGGTTCTGCGTGGCGTTTCAACGATGTCTTCCCCCCCCGGCCGACAGTTTCCGGCCGCAAGCGCGCCGCGGTCCTGCCGGGCCCGCCGGCGCGCGGGTCCGGCGCGCCCTTGCCGGCGGTCGGCGACGCCGCGGCGCGGCGCCGCAGATGCCTTGCGCGCGGGCCCGGCGGCTCGAATCGCGTCGCGTCGCCGGGGCTGACGCAGCGGGCGGCGCGGGTTGCGGGGGGAGGGCCGGGCGCGCGCCGACCGACCGGCCGGCAAGTCTTGCCTCCGCCCCCCGCGCCCGCCATCCTCGCCCGCCGCTTGAGAGGGAGAGACGCGCATGAAGGCGATCCAGGCCGCCAGCCTCGAGTCCATCGACGCCTACCGGCAGGTCGACCTGCCGACGCCGGAGCCGGGGCCGGGCGAATTGCGCCTGGCGGTCGCGTACTGCGGGGTCGGCTATGTCGACGCGCTGGTCTCGCTGGGCCGCTACCAGGTGAAGCCGCCGCTGCCGCATGTGCCGGGCGGCGAGGTCGCGGGCGTGGTCGAGGCGCTGGGCGAGGGGGTCGAGGGCTTCGCCCCCGGCGACCGGATCATGGCCCGGGTGCAGGGCGGCTTCGCCGAGCGGGCGACGGCGAAGGCGGGCGACGCGCGCCGCATCCCCGGGGCGATGAGCCTCGCCCAGGCCGCGGGCTTCCGGGTGAACTACATCACCGCCCTGCACGGGCTGCGCGACCGGGCGCGGCTGGCGGCGGGCGAGACGCTGCTGGTGATCGGGGCCGCCGGCGGCACGGGCATGGCGGCGGTGCAGGTGGGCCGCGCCCTGGGCGCCCGGGTGATCGCGGTGGCCTCCACCCCCGAGAAGCGCGCCGCGGCCGAGGCCGCGGGCGCCGAGGCCAGCCTCGACCGCGAGCCCGAGGGCTGGCGCGACCGGCTCAGGGCGCTGGCGCCCGAGGGGGTGGACGTGGTGTTCGACCCGGTGACCGGCCCGCTGATGCAGCCCGCCTTCCGCTCGCTGCGCTGGGGCGGGCGGCACCTGGTGATCGGCTTCGCCAGCGGGGAGATCCCCTCCCTGCCGGTGAACCTGCCGCTGCTGAAGGGCGCCGCGCTGGTCGGCGTCGACTACCGCCAGTTCTCCGCCGTCTTCGAGCCGGAGGCGGCCGAGCGCGCGCTGGACGAGCTGCTGGAGATGGTGGCCGAGGGCCGCATCGCGCCCCCCGTCGGCCGCGTCTTCCCCTTCGAGCAGGCGACGCAGGCGCTGGAGTTCGCGCTGACCGGCGAGGGCTCGGCCAAGACGCTGCTGGCGGTGGATCCCTCGCTGGACTGAGCGCGCAGGCCGCCCCCGGCGTCGGCGGAGGGCGCGCCCCGGGTCGAGCCCGGGGCGCGCCCTCGGGGTCAGGCCTTGACGGGGATGGCGGGGGAGACCGTCTCGGCCTCCGGCGCCTGGCCGTCGAAGATCAGATCGCGAAAACCCTCGGCGGCGGTGCGCTCCAGGATGCGCTGATACTTCGGCGCGCCGCCGTTGTAGACGATGTGGCGGACCTTGCCGATCTCGCGCCCCTCGATGTTGGAGTTGTAGCCGGTGAACCAGCTGCGCGACTTGCGCAGCAGCAGCATGTCGTACATCTCGCGCACATGGGCGACCCAGGCGTCCTCGGCCGCCTGCGTCGGTTCGATCCGCTGCACGCCGCGCGCCAGCGCCCGCTCCATCAGCTCGGAGACGAAGTTCACGCACATCTCGATCGAGCGGGGGTAGTTCACCGAGGCCGAGCTGCTCTGCGGGCCCGAGGGGGTGAAGAGGTTCGGGAACCCGTGGCTCATCATGCCCAGCCAGGTGGCGGGGTCGGGGGTCCATTTCTCGCCCAGCTTCACGCCGCCGCGCCCCTCGACCTCCAGCATGTCGAAGGCGCCGGTGACCGCGTCGAAGCCGGTGGCGTAGACGATGAGGTCGAGCTCGACGTCCTCCGCCGCGGTGCGGATGCCGGTCTCGGTCACCCGCTCGATGGGGGTCTCGGAGATGTCGACCAGCCGGACGTTGTCGCGGTTGTAGGCCTCGAAATACCGGGTCTCGAGCGGCACGCGGGCCCAGCCGAAGCCGTGGTCCTTCGGGATCAGCTTCTCGGCGACCGCGGGGTCTTTCACCCGGCCGCGGATGCGCTCGGCGATATACTCCGAGAACTCGGCGTTGGCCTTTTCGTCGAAGAAGATCTCCTTGTAGTTCGACAGCCAGATGCCGAAGCCGGGCTGGTCGTAGAGGCGGTCCCACAGGGCGCGGCGCTGCTCGGGCGTGGCCTCCCAGAAGCCGCCGCGCTCGGGGATGTGCTCGAACCCGCCCGGGGAGGCGGCGCAGGTCGCGAAGATCTCGTCGTAGCGGGTCTTGATCTCGGCCATCTCCTCAGCCGAGATCGGGCCGTTGTTGAGCGGCGCGCTCCAGTTCGGGCGGCGCTGGAAGACGGTCAGCGAGCCGACCTTGTCCGCGATCTCGGCGATCACCTGGATGCCGGTGGCGCCCGTGCCGATCACTCCCACCCGCTTGCCCGTCAGGTCCACGCCCTCGTGCGGCCAGTCGTAGGTGTGGAAGGAGCGGCCCTTGAAGTCGCCCATCCCCTCGATCCGCGGCATGGTGGGGCGCGAGAGCACGCCGATGCCCAGGAACAGCCAGCGGCATTCGATGGGGCGCGCGCCCGCGATCTCCACCCGCCACAGGCCGCGGGCGTCGTCCCAGCGGGCGGCCTCGACCCGGGCGTCGAAGCGCATCAGGCGGCGCAGGTCGAGGCGGTCCACCACGAAGTCGAGATACGCCAGGTTTTCGGGCTGGCCGGAGAAACGCTCGGACCAGTTCCACGCCTCCAGCAGCTCCTTCGCGAAGGAGAAGCCATAGGTGTAGCTCTCGGAATCGAAGCGGGCGCCGGGGTAGCGGTTCATGAACCAGGTGCCGCCCGGCGCCGGGTTGGCGTCCAGCGCCACGACGTCGAGCCCCATCTCCCGCAGGCGATGGAGCTGGTAGATCCCGCAGACGCCGGTTCCGACCACCACGGCGTCGCGCCGCTCCGGGCTCTCGCCCCCGGGGGCGGCCTCCTCCTCGATGCGCATGGCGCTCCTCCCATCTCGTCGCCCCGGTCCTCGGATCGCCGGGCGGGGCGTTTCGGGGCGGAGCATATCGCGACTCGCGGGCCAGATCACCTGCCGACCGGCAAGCAATTCGTCTCGCCTCCGCGGCGCCCGCCCGCTAGGGTCGGCCGCAAAACGGGAGGAGACGGGAATGGAGAGCGGGGGCTTCGCCGCCATCGAGGCGCAGGCGCGGCTGCATCACCAGTGGCTGCTGGGGCTGCAGCTGATGGTGGCGACCCGCGAGGGGCCGCAGGCGGTCGGCGAGTGGATGTTCCGCCTGTTCCGCCGCCAGCACCACGACAAGTTCCTCTCGAGCTTCGCCAAGCTGGGGCTGGAGGGGCTGCCCCATGCCGTCGCCTGCGCCCGCTATCATGTGCTGTCGAACGGCGTCGGCGGCGTGGCGGTGGAATACATGGAGGAGGGGCCGCGCAAGGCCTGGGTCCGCTTCCGCCACCCCCGCTGGATGTACGACGGCGCGGTGATCTGCGGCATCCCCATCGAGGCCTCGCGCGGGTTCCTGCGGGGCTGGTACGCGCAGAACGGCGTCTCGCTGGGCAACCCGCGGCTGGGCTTCGTGTGCGTGTCGGAGGACATGAGCGGGCAGTTCGGCCTCTGCGGCTACTTCGTCGAGGAGGACCGGGATCTCGCCGAGGACGAGCGCCTGCGCTTCGCCCCCGCCGAGCGTCCGCCGCCCTTCGACCCCGCCGCGCAGCCCTCGCCCCCCGCCGAGCAGTGGAGCGAGGAGCGCCTCGCCCGGGCCGCGCGCAACTACGCCGCCGAATACTGCCGCAACGGGGTGCGGGAGCTGGCCGGGGTGCTGGGGCGGGCGCGGGCGGTGGAGCTCGCCCGCCTCTCCGCCCGCCTGATCGGCCTGCAGGAATACCCCCGCCTCGCCGCCGCCGTGGGGGGCGAGGACGCGGGCCCGGCCGAGGCCGCCGCCTTCCTCGCCGCGAGCTTCGCGGGCATGGGCGACGAGGCCTCCGTCGAGACCCGCGGAGAGACCGCCGTCGTCCGCCACGAGGGCCTGCGCATCCTCCGCGGCCTCGAGGGGGAGGCGCGCGAGGACCTGCTCGCCGGCTGGATCGAGCTGTGGCGGGGCGCCGTCGCCTCCCACCGCGCCTTCATCGACGTCGCGGTCGAGGCGCAGGGCGAGGGCCTGCGCTGGACGCTGACGCCCGCCTGAAGAACAAGGCCCATCGAGAGGCCGCCAAGGGAGAGAGACATGACCCACCCCCCGACGAGGAATCCCATGAGCCTGGAAGGCCGCACCGTCGTCGTCACCGGCGCGGGGCAGGGCATCGGCCGCGCGGTGGCGCGGCTGGTGGTGGAGCTGGGCGGCAAGGTCGCCGCGGTGGACATGAACGCCGACGGCCTCGCCGAGACCCGGGCCGAGCTGGGCGAGGCCAACTGCCTGCGCATGATCGGCGACGTCGCCTCGCCGGATCTGGCGGAGCGCGTGGTGGCGGAGGCCGTGAACAGGTTCGGCGCGGTGCACGGGCTGGTGAACATGGCGGGTCTCACCCGCCCGGCGATGATCCACAAGATGACGCTGGAGCAGTGGCGCCTGGTGCTCGACGTCCACCTGACCGGCGCCTTCCTGTTCCTGCAGGCCTTCGGAAACCACTGCATCGCGCGGTTCAAGGCGGGGGACGAGAGCGGCGGCTCGATCGTCGACGTCTCCTCGGACGCGGGCGTGCAGGGGACCATCGGGCAGGTGAACTACGCCACCGCCAAGGCGGGGATCATCGGAACCTCGATGGCCGCGGCGCGGGAGTTCGCGCGCTACAACGTGCGCGCCAACACGGTCGCCTTCGGCATGGTCGAGACCCCGATGACCGAGACCATCCGCGGCGAGAAGTTCCGCGACACGTATCTGGCCCGCATCCCCCTCGCCCGCTGGGCCCAGCCCGAGGAGGTGGCGGCGCCGGTGGCCTTCCTGCTCTCGGATGCGGCGAGCTACGTCACCGGCCAGCGCCTGTCGGTGAACGGCGGCAGCCAGATGAACCCGTGACGGGGGCTAGCGGGGGAGGCAGAGCTCGGCCCGCACGCCCAGGTGGTCCGAGCCCGGCAGGGCGAAGCTCGAGACCCCGCGCACCTCGACCCCCGGCGAGACCAGGATCTGGTCGAGCGAGAGGCCCAGCGCCGCCGGCAGGCGCAGCGGCGTGGCGCCGCCCCCCACCCAGGTCGGGCGGTAGCCGGGGATCGCCCGCGTCCCCGTCGCCTCTCCGATCCGACGCACCGCGCCCGACCAGGGCGGGGCGTTGAAGTCGCCCAGCACCACCGCCGGGGGGGCGAGATCGTCGCGGAACCGGGCCGTGGCGGGGACGGGGCGATAGTCCTCCAGCATCTCCGGGAAGCCCAGGTGGATCGCCAGCACCTGCAGGGCGGTCCCGGGCGTCGCCTGAACCGCCGTCAGCAGGTGGCGCGGGTGCATGCCCGAGCGGGCGGGCGCCTGCGCCGCGAAGGGCAGGCGGGACCACAGCCCGAGGCAGCGCCAAGCCGCGCAGGTCTCCACCGCCGCCCCCGTCCGCCAGGGGTAGAGCTCGCCCAGACGCGCCGCCAGCGGGGCCATGGCGGCGGTCATCTCGGCGACCACGAGCATGTCGGCGTCGGCGGCCGCCAGCGCCTCGCCCAGCCGCTCGAGCTCGGCGTTGGCCTGGTAGGCGTTGGCCGTCGCCACCGTCAGCGGCGCGCAGTCGGGACCGGCTTCGCGGGGCGGGGAGAGGAAGGCCTCCGGCATCCCCGCCAGCCCGGCCAGCGCGGCCGCCCCCGCCAGCCCCGCCCGAGCCCGGCGCCCCGAGGCGGCCCAGCCCGCCGCCGCCGCCGCCAGCAGCGCGACGAGGTGCGGGCGCACCAGGTCGAGCATGTGCAGCGGCTCCGCCGTCGCCCAGGTCGGCGAGAGGGAGGCGAGCGCGAATCCCGCCAGCGCCAGCGCGACGGCGACGAGGGCCAGCCCGGAGACGAGGGTTCCGGCGGGGGATCTGACGCGGAATCTCACGATGGCCGGGGATCCTCCTCCGCGGGGCGGACGCCGGGCCGCGCCAGGGCCGTCGAACCGCGGCCCGGGGCGCCGGCGGCCGCGGGGCGGGCGATCGCGGCGCCGGTCGAGGGGCTCGAACCCCCGACCCCCTGATTACAAATCAGGTGCTCTACCAGCTGAGCTAGACCGGCCGGCCGCTCCCGTCCGGATAGCGTCTCGCGCTCCGTCGGGCAAGCTGCGCGGAGGGCCCGGGGACGGCGCCGGATCGACACGAAATCGCCAAGACGGGCGCCCACCTCCCCCTTCGCAACCAACGCAAGGAGGGAGCCATGGCCGAACGCTACAGATCGAAGCACGGCGGACGCGACACCGACCGCATCCTCGGCGAGGAGGGCGAGCCCACCGAGGGCGGCCGCGAGGGCGGCGACCTCGCCCGCGACATCGGGACCCGCGACCAGCTCAAGCGGGCCTTCGAGCGTCCCGCCGGGGCGACCCGGGTGCGGGGCGAGGACAAGCCGGACAGGGATCGGGAGGACTGAACATGGCGGAGCTGAAGGAAGGCGACTGGGTGCTGGTGGCGGACGCCGGCAAGGCCCTGTTCCTGGTCAACAAGGGCGACGAGGTGCACCCCCACCTGGTGGTGCGCCGCAAGACCGAGCACGAGAACCCCGCCGACTCCGAGCAGGGGACCGACAAGCCGGGGCGGATGCCCGACACCGGCGTCGGCCAGCGCTCGGCCCTGCAGGAGACCGACTGGCACGAGCTGGAGAAGGACCGCTTCGCCGACGACCTGGCCGAGCGGCTCTACGCCCGCGCCCACCGTGGCGACTTCGCCCGCATCCACCTCGCGGCCGAGCCGCAGACCCTGGGCCGCCTGCGCAAGGCGATCCACAAGGCGGTGGCCGAGAAGGTGGTGGTCGAGATCGCCAAGGACCTGACCAACGAGCCGCTCGACAAGCTCGAGGCGAAGATCTTCGCCGAGGTCCAGGCGGCCTGACCCGCCCGGCCCCGCTCCCCGCCGCGCCGGCCCTCCGCGCGGAGGCCGGAGGGCGGGGAGCGGCGGCGCCGGACGCCGCCGCCTTCGGCGCGCCCACCGGGACGCGGCCATCCGCGACGCGACCCCCGGCGGCGCGGCTGAGGCCGCAGGGCGGAGCCGGGGCTTCCGGCGGGCAGGGGCGGACGGAGCCTCGCGGCGGGCCGGGCCCGGCCGGCCCGGGGCCTGCCCGCGTTGACCTGCGCCCCCGCCCCGGATATCCGTCGCCCCGCGCGGCGGGACCGGCCCGCGGCGAAGACGGATGGGAACATCGATGTCCGAGGCGCCCGGCAAGCCCCGCTCCTTCCAGGAGATCATCCTGCGGCTGCAGACCTACTGGGCCTCGCGCGGCTGCGCGGTGCTGCAGCCCTACGACATGGAGGTCGGCGCGGGCACCTTCCATCCCGCGACGACGCTGCGCAGCCTCGGCGCCCGGCCGTGGGCCGCGGCCTATGTCCAGCCCTCGCGCCGCCCGACCGACGGGCGCTATGGCGACAACCCCAACCGGCTGCAGCACTATTACCAGTTCCAGGTGCTGATCAAACCGAGCCCGCCGGACCTGCAGGCCCTCTACCTCGGCAGCCTCGAGGCGATCGGCATCGACATGTCGCTCCACGACATCCGCTTCGTCGAGGACGACTGGGAGAGCCCGACGCTCGGCGCCTGGGGCCTGGGGTGGGAGGTCTGGTGCGACGGCATGGAGGTCTCCCAGTTCACCTATTTCCAGCAGGTCGGCGGCCATGACTGCCGCCCGGTCTCGGGCGAGCTGACCTACGGGCTCGAGCGGCTGGCGATGTACGTGCTGGGCATCGACCACGTGATGGACATGCCCTTCAACGACCCGCAGGCGCCCATCGCCCTGAAATACGGCGACATCTTCCGCCAGACCGAGCGGGAATACTCGCGCTTCAACTTCGACGTGGCCGACACGGACGTGCTGCTGCGCCACTTCGAGGAGGCCGAGGCCGAGTGCGCCGCGATCCTGGCGCACCCCTCGACCGACCCCAAGACGGGCCGCGAGATCGCCATGGCCCACCCCGCCTACGACCAGTGCATCAAGGCGAGCCACATCTTCAACCTGCTCGACGCCCGCGGCGTGATCTCGCCGACCGAGCGGCAGGCCTACATCGGCCGGGTGCGGACGCTGGCGAAGATGTGCGCCGACGCCTTCGTGACCACCGAGGCCGCGGGCGGATAAGCGGATGGTCGTCGCGTCAGATGAGGCCGGCCCGATGGATGCCCGCAGCTTGCAGCCTCGTGGCCTCGTCGAGAGGGTGCTCTACGTCGCGCAGCACCTGGGGGGGCGCGTTGGACGTTTCGCATTCTTCCGCTACAAGGCGCGCAAGCAGGCGGCTGCAGTGGATCTCTGGCGCGCGGCGATCGCGGAACTGGGGCCGGGCGACCATTGTCTGGACCTGGGCGCCAACGTCGGCTCCGTGGCGCGCCAGCTGGCGAAGACCGGCGCCAGCGTCGTCGCGTGCGAGCCGGATCCGGATACTTTCGAGAGGCTGCAGGCCAACCTGGTCGACTCGCCCAACGTGGAAGCATTGCAGGTTGCGGTCGCCGCCAAGGCCGGAGTCGCCACGTTGCGCCGTGCCGCCTCCTGGCGGGACGACCGGGAGGTGGCGTCGCTGTCCAGTTCCATCGTGCGGGTGGGCGCAGGGATGTCGGCTGACGATACCGTCGATGTCGAGGTCGTTGCGATCGCTGATCTGCTCGAGCGTATCGGCGGTCGCGTGAAACTGGTCAAGATCGACATCGAAGGCCTGGAATGGGAAGTCCTCGACGCCCTTCTCGAATCTCCCATGTCCGTGGGCATCGACTATGTCTTTGTAGAAACCCATGAGCACTTCGACTTCGACCGATTGAAGTCCGTGTCGCTCGCACATGCGCGCGAGGCGCGCCGCCGCACCCGCCCGATCGTCAATCTCTATTGGCATTGACCCCGGGCGAGGCTGCGCCGGGCGTCATCCGCCGGTCGGCCTGAGAGGAAGACACGAATGTCCGGTCGCCTGCTGACCCTCGGCCTGCTGGTCTTCGCCCTCGTCTTCGGGGCCGCCCTGTGGTGGTTCCAGACCCGCGCCTACTACGCCCCCATCGAGGGGGTGGAGGAGATCGTGGTGGCCGGCGTGCCGATCCCGGTCGAGGACTGGGAGGGGATCGACGCCGACACCTCGCCCCTGAAACTGCGCGCCTGCTTCCGGCTGGCGCTCGACCCGCCGCCGGCGCTGCTGGCGGCGGCCGGGGATCCCGCGGCGGCGGAGGCCACCCCCCTCGTCGCCCCTGACTGGTTCGACTGCTTCGACGCCCCCGCGGTGACGCAGGCGCTGGCGGAGGGCCGGGCGCGCGCGGCGCTGGCGGAGCGCAACTCCCCCTGGGGCTTCGACCGCTTCGTGGCCTTCGAGCCGGAGACCCGTCGCGGCTGGATGTGGCGCCAGCTGAACGAATGCGGCCAGGCGACCTTCGACGGCGATCCCGCGCCCGAGGGCTGCGGCGCCCCGCCCGAGGACTGAGGCGATGGCGGCCCCGGCCCTGCACGTCCACATGCTCCCCGACCACCTGTCGATGACGGTGGGGCTGGTGACGTGGCTGGTCGGCGCCGACCTCACCCGCCGCCTGCGGCTGCTGCGCGACTGGAACATCCCCGAGGCGGTGACCGGCGGGCTGCTCGCCTCGCTGGTGCTGCTGGGCATCCGCGAGGGGCTGGGGACCGAGATCGTCTTCGACATGGAGACGCGCGACGCGCTGATGGTGATGTTCTTCGCCGGCATCGGGCTGAACGCGCGCGTGCAGGACCTGCTGCAGGGCGGCCGGCCGCTGGCGGTGCTGCTGGGGCTGACGGTGGCCTTCATCGTCCTTCAGGACCTGCTCGGCGCCGGCGTGGCGCTGGCCTTCGGCGAGCCTGCGGGCCTGGGCGTGCTGCTGGGCTCGGCCGCGCTGATCGGCGGGCATGGCACCGCCATCGCCTGGGCGCCCGAGATCGCCGCCCAGTTCGGGCGCGATGGCGCGGCCGAGCTCGGCGTCGCCATGGCCACCCTCGGCCTCGTCGCCGCCGCCCTGATCGGCGGCCCGGTCGCCCGCTTCCTGATCGAGCGGCGCGACCTGATGCCCGCCCGCCCGACCGAGGACCTCGCCGTCGGCGTCGCCTACGACGAGGAGGTGTTCGAGCGCATCACCCTGCGCGGCCTGATGCGCGCGCTGCTGGCGCTGAACCTCTCGGTGGCGCTGGGCTATGCGGCCGCGCAGGCGATCGAGACGGCGGGCGTGAAGCTGCCGCTGTTCGTGCCCTGCCTGCTGATGGGGATCGGGGTCGGCAACCTCTGGTCGGCGCTGGCGCCCGCCGACGCGCAGGTCAGCCGCACGCCGGGGCTGAACGTGATCTCGGACTTCTCGCTGTCGGTGTTCCTCGCCATGTCGCTGATGAGCCTGCAGCTGTGGACGCTGGCGGGCCTGGGGGCGATGATCCTGGCGGCGCTGCTGCTGCAGGTGGGGCTGGCGGTCGCCTTCATCCTCTTCGCGGTGTTTCCGCTGATGGGCGGAGCCTATCGCGCCGCCGTGCTGTCGGCCGGCTTCGCCGGCTTCTCGCTGGGGGCCACCCCCACCGCCATCGCCAACATGACCGCGGTCGCCAAGCGCTACGGGCCCTCGCCCACCGCCTTCGTGATCCTGCCGCTGGTCTCCGCCTTCTTCGTGGACCTGGCCAACGCCGCCGCGATCCGCCTTTTCCTGAGCCTCTAGGAACCCCGCCCGATGCCCGACCTCCTGATCGAACTCTTCTCCGAGGAGATCCCCGCGCGGATGCAGGCCAAGGCCGCCGAGGACCTGCGCCGCCTGGTGACCGACGCGATGGTCGAGGCGGGCCTGACCTACGCCGCCGCCGCCGCCTTCGCCACGCCCCGCCGCCTGACGCTCGCCGTGCAGGATTTCCCCAAGGCCACCCGGGCCACGAAGGAGGAGCGCAAGGGCCCCCGCGCCGACGCCCCCGAGAAGGCGGTCGAGGGGTTTCTCAGGTCCACCGGCCTGACCCGCGACCAGCTGGAGGTGCGCGCCGACAAGAAGGGCGACGTCCTCTTCGCGGTGATCGAGAAGCCGGGCCGCGAGGCCGCCGAGGTGATCGCCGAGGCGCTGGAGGGGGCGATCCGCAATTTCCCCTGGCCCAAGTCGATGCGCTGGGGCGCGGGGTCCCTGCGCTGGGTGCGCCCGCTGCACTCGATCCTCGCCATCGTGCATGACGAGGCCGGCGCCTCGGTCGTGCCGGTGGAGGTCGAGGGCATCCGCGCCGGCGACCGCACCCAGGGCCACCGCTTCATGGCGCCCGGGGCGTTCTCCGTGAGCTCCTTCGAGGACTACCAGGCCAAGCTGGCGGCGGCGAAGGTGGTGCTGGACCCGGCCGAGCGGGCGGAGAAGATCTGGCACGACGCGACCCAGATAGCCTTCGCCCAGGGCCTCGAGGTGGTCGAGGACAAGGGCCTGCTGGCCGAGGTCGCGGGCCTTGTCGAATGGCCCGTGGTGCTGATGGGCCCCATCGGCGAAAAGTTCCTCGATCTGCCCCCCGAGGTCCTGCAGACCTCGATGAAGGAGCACCAGAAATTCTTCTCGGTGCGGAATCCCGCCACGGGGCGGATCGAGAAATTCGTGACGGTGGCGAACCGGGAGACCGCCGACGACGGCGCCACGATCCTGGCGGGCAACGGCCGGGTGCTGGCCGCGCGCCTCTCGGACGCGCTGTTCTTCTGGGAGAACGACCTGCGCAAGGTAAAGGCGGGGGGCATGGAGGCGGTGGCCGCCCCGCTCGCCAACGTCACCTTCCACAACAAGCTCGGCTCCCAGGCCGAGCGGATCGCGCGCATCGCGGCGCTTGCGCGCGAGATCGCCCGCGACGTCGGCGCCGATCCGGCGCTGGCCGGGCAGGCGGCGAGCGTCGCCAAGGCCGACCTCGCCTCGGAGATGGTCTACGAGTTCCCGGAGCTGCAGGGCGTGATGGGGACCTACTACGCCCGCGCCGCCGGCCTGCCGGAGCCGGTCGCCGCCGCCTGCGGGGCGCATTACGCGCCGCTGGGCCCCTCCGACGCCGTGCCGACGGAGCCGGTGGCGATGGCGGTCGCGCTCGCCGACAAGATCGACATGCTGACCGGCTTCTGGGCGATCGACGAGAAGCCCACCGGCTCGAAGGACCCGTTCGCGCTCCGCCGTGCGGCGCTGGGGGTGATCCGGATCGTGCTGGAGAACGGCCTGCGCCTGGCCCTGACCCGGCCGATCGCGGAGGGCGCGAAGGCCAACCATGTGGACGCCGCGGATCATGCCGGGCCGATGGAGCTGCTGGTTCCCGACCTGCTGGGCTTTCTCGCCGACCGGCTGAAGGTGCACCTGCGCGCCGAGGGCGTGCGCCACGACGTGATCGAGGCCTGCTTCCGCCTCGGCGGCCAAGACGACCTGGTGCTGCTGGTGGCCCGCGTGCGCGCCCTGCAGGCCTTCGTGGACAGCGAGGACGGGGCGAACCTGCTGGCGGGCTATCGCCGGGCGGCGAACATCCTCGAGGCGGAGGAGAAGAAGGACGGGATCGAGTACTCCCTCGACCCCGACGTGCAGTTCGCCGAGGCGGAGGCGGAGAAGGCGCTCTTCGCCGCCCTCGACGCGGCCGATCCCGCCATCGGCAAGGCCCTGAACGCCGAGGATTTCTCGGCGGCGATGTCGGCGCTCGCGGCGCTGCGCGCGCCCATCGACGCCTTCTTCGAGGAGGTGGTGGTGAACTCCGAGAACGCCATCGTCCGGCGCAATCGCCTGTGCCTCCTGAACCGCATCCGCACGGTGATGCTGCGCGTGGCGGCCTTCGGCGCGCTGGAGGGCTGAAGCGCCGCGTCGACCGGCCCGCCCGGGGCCGCCGTCCCGCCCGCGGCGCACCCGCAGCCGGGCGCGGGGGGCGACCGTCGCCCGGGGCGGCGGTTCGGCCAGGCGCCGCGTCGGGCGTCGTGCGGGGGGCGGGCGCCCCGCCCGCGGCGCGGGCGACGGCCGGGCCTTGCGGCGAGCGGGGAACCGGGACCGGTCGCCCCGCGGCGCCGCGCCCGCCGCGCGCCGCGAGCGGGACCGGGCCGCAGGCGCGACAGCCGACGCGGCGCCTCCCTCCCTCCAGCCGCGCGACGGCGCGCGAGGCTCCGCCCGCGCGGAGCGCGCGGGGTCAGTCGCGGGCGCGGGCGCGCTCGATCAGCGCCTCGACGCTGGGGCCGATGCCCTCGACCACCTTCTTCACCCCCTCCGCGTTGGGATGGATGCCGTCGTCCTGCATCAGGGCGCGGCCGGCCTCGCGGTCCTCGAGCCCGCCGATCCCGGCCAGGAAGTTGGGGTAGAGCAGCGCGCCGTGCGTCTCGGCGAGGTCGGGATACATCGCGTCGAAGGCGCGCTGCCAGTCCTCGCCGTAGTTGCGCGGCGCGGGCAGGCCGGTGAGCAGGACCGGCAGGTCCCTCTCCCCCAGCGCGGTCAGGATCGCGTCGAGGTTCGCCTTGCTCGAGGCCGGGTCGATGCCGCGCAGCAGGTCGTTGCCGCCCAGCTCCACGATCACCGCGTCCACCTCCTCGTTCAGCGACCACTCCAGCCGCGACAGCCCCCCGCGGGTGGTGTCGCCCGAGACGCCGGCGTTGATCACCTTCACGTTATGACCGCGCGCCTGCAGCCAGGCCTCGAGCTGGGGGACGAAGCCGTCCTCTTCCGCCAGGCCGTAGCCATGGGTCAGGCTGTCGCCCAGCGCCAGCAGCGTCGTCTCCGCCGCCGCGACGGAACCGGCCAGCCCGAACGTGAGCAAAACGGAGGCCGCCGCCGCCTTGAGCCGCGGCCGCGCGGCCCCATATGCCCGGGAACCCGCATCCATGATGCGCCGCAGCAGGGGACGAGACCGCATGACCGAGGCCGCCGGCGACCCGCCCGTGATCGAACTGCACCGGGCGGAGCTGACGCTCGCCTCCCGCGCCGGGCGGGTGGAGATCCTCAAGGGCGTCGACCTCAGGGTCGGACGGGGGCAGACGGTGGGGATCGTCGGGCCTTCGGGCTCGGGCAAGTCTTCGCTCCTCATGCTGATGGGCGGGCTGGAACGGGCCACGGGCGGTCGGGTCGCGGCCCTGGGGCAGGACCTGACCCGGATGGACGAGGACGCGCTGGCGCGCTTCCGCCGGGACCATATGGGGGTGGTCTTCCAGTCCTTCCACCTGATTCCCACCATGACCGCGCTGGAGAACGTCGCCACCCCCCTCGAACTCGCCGGCCAGCCGGACGCCTTCGAGCGGGCGGAGGAGGAGCTGACGAACGTCGGCCTCGGCAAGCGGCTCGACCACTACCCCGCCCAGCTCTCGGGCGGCGAGCAGCAGCGCGTGGCCCTCGCCCGCGCCGCCGCGCCGCGCCCGCAGATCCTGCTGGCGGACGAGCCGACCGGCAATCTCGACGGCGCCACCGGCGACGCGATCATGGAGCTGCTGTTCGGCCTGCGCGACCGCCACGGCTCGACCCTGGTGATGGTCACCCACGCCCCCGAGCTCGCCGCCCGCTGCGACCGCGTGATCCGCGTCGCCGACGGGCTGATCGAGGGCGAGAGCCCGGGCGCCGAGGCCTCCTCCCCCCTCGCCCCCGGGGCCCGCGCCTCGGAGGCGGCGGAATGAGCGGCGCGCGCCGGCGCCGCTCCTCCTACGGCCCCGCCTTCGCCATCGCCCGGCGCGAGCTGCGCGGCGGGCTGAAGGGGTTCGGCATCTTCCTCGCCTGCCTGGCGCTGGGGGTCGCGGCCATCGCCGCCGTCGGCTCGGTGCGCTCGGCGATCTCGGAGGGGCTCTCGCGCGAGGGGCGCGCGATCCTCGGCGGCGACGCGGAGGTGGAGTTCACCTACCGCTTCGCCACGCCCGAGGAGCTGGCCTGGATGCAGGCGCGCGCGCTCGAGGTCTCCGAGACCGTCGAGTTCCGCTCCATGGTCGCGGCCCCCGCCGAGGACGGCGAGCTGGACCGCGCCCTGACCCAGGTGAAGGGCGTCGACGGCGCCTATCCGCTCTATGGCGAGGCGCGGCTCTCGGGCGGCCTGACCCTCGACGAGGCGCTGGAGAACCGCGGCGGGACCTGGGGCGTGGTGATGGCCCAGGCGCTGGTCGACCGGCTCGCGCTGGCGCCCGGCGACCGGGTGCGCCTCGGCTCCGCCGACTACGAGCTGCGCGCGGTGCTGGAGCGCGAGCCCGACGAGGCCGCCGCCGGCATGGCCTTCGGCCCCCGCACCCTGATGCGGGTCGAGGCGCTGGAGCCCTCGGGCCTGATCGCGCCGGGCACGCTCTACGAGACCGACTACCGGATGCGGCTGGCCCCCGACGCGGACCTCGAGCAGATGTCCGCGGCGATGACCGCGGCCTTCCCCGAGGCCGGCCTGCGCTGGCGCGACCGGCGCAACGGCGCGCCCGGCGTGCAGAACTTCGTCGAGCGCATCGGCGCCTTCCTGGTGCTGGTGGGGCTCGCCGCGCTGGCGATGGGGGGCGTGGGCGTCTCGGCCGCCGTGCGCAGCTACATGGAGCGCAAGACCGACACCATCGCCACGCTGAAGACCCTGGGGGCGGAGGGGCGCACGATCTTCGCCATCTACCTCGCCCAGGTGGGCGCGCTGGCGGCGCTGGGGGTGGGCATCGGCCTCGCCGTGGGGGCGCTGGTCCCGGCGCTGGCGGGGCCGCTGCTGGAGGACCGGCTGCCGGTCCCCGCGCTCTTCGACGTCTACGCCCGGCCGTTGTGGGAGGCGGGGACCTACGGGCTGCTCGCCGCGCTGATCTTCGCGCTGTGGCCGCTGGCGCGGGCCCGCGACGTGCGGGCGGCGGCCCTCTACCGCGAGGCGGGGGAGGGCGCGCGGGCCTGGCCGCGGCCGGTCTACCTCGCCCTGATCGCCGGGCTGACGGCGGCGCTGGTGGCCGCGGCGACGGCCTTCTCCGGGATCTGGCAGCTGGCGCTGTGGTTCGCGGGCGGCGTCGCCGGGGCGCTGGCGGTGCTGTGGCTCGCGGCCTTCGGGGTGCGGGCGCTGGGGCGCCGGCTGTCGCGTGGCCGGGCGCTGCGCGGGCGGCCGGCGACGCGGCTGGCGCTGGGGGCGGTGGGCGGCGCCTCGGGCGAGACCTCGGGCGTGGTGCTGTCGCTGGGGCTGGGGCTGGCGGTGCTCGCCGCCGTCGGCCAGATCGACTGGAACCTGCGCACCATCATCGACGCCGACCTGCCCGAGCGGGCGCCGGCCTATTTCTTCGTCGACGTGCAGAACGACCAGCTCGACGGCTTCCTGGAGCGGGCGCAGGCCTATCCCGGCGTCGAGGACATCGAGACCGCGCCGATGCTGCGCGGGATCATCACCCGGCTCAACGACGTCCCCGCCCGCGAGGCCCGCGTGCCCGAGGACTACCAGTGGGTGCTGCGCGGCGACCGCGGCGTGACCTACGCCGCCGAGCCGCCGCCGGGGACCGAGATCACCGAAGGCGAGTGGTGGCCCGCCGACTACGCCGGCGAGCCGCTGGTCTCCTTCTCCGAGGAGCACGGCAAGGGCCTGGGGCTGGAGATCGGCGACACCGTCACCGTCTCGATCCTGGGGCGCGAGATCACCGCGCGGGTGGCGAACTTCCGGGTGGTGAACTTCCGCGACATGGGCATCAACTTCCTGATGGCGATGAGCCCGGGCGTGCTGGCCGGCGCGCCGCACACCCATATCGCCACCGTCTACGCCGAGCCCTCGGCCGAGGCGGGGCTGCTGCGCGAGCTGGCCGGGGCCTATCCCAACATCACCGCGATCCGGGTGCGCGACGCCATCGACCGGGTGTCGGAGGCGCTGGGCCAGCTGGCGGAGGCGACGCGCTGGGGCGCCTCGGTGACGCTGGTCACCGGGATCGTGGTGCTGGTCGGGGCGGCGGCGGCGGGCGAGCGGCGGCGCGTCTACGAGGCGGCGGTGCTCAAGACCGTGGGCGCGGCCCGCGGCCTGATCCTGCGCAGCTTCGCCCTGCGCTCGGCCCTGCTGGGGGCGGCGGCGGGAATCGTGGCGCTGGCCGCGGGCGTGATCGCGGCCTGGGCGGTGATGGTCTTCGTGATGGACGCGCCCTACCGGTTCGAGCCGGTCTCGGCGCTGGTCATCGTGGCGGGCGGGGCGCTGGCGAGCCTCGTCGCGGGGCTGGTCTTCGCGGTGCGCCCGCTGGCCGCGCGGCCCGCGCAGGTGCTGCGCGCGCGGGAGTGAGGCCGGAGCGACGGGGGAGCGACGGGGCTGCGCCCGGGGCTGCGCCGGAGGGCGCGCCTCGGGGCCCCGCGAGGCCCCGGCGGCGGCCTGCCGATCACCCCGCGAGGACGTGATCGGCGACGCTGCGAAAACCTTGAACGCGCGGGCGTGAATCACGATATCCTGTCGAAACCGTGGCGACCCTTCCGAGGGCCGCCGCTTCGCATGGATGCATAGCTGAACAGGGAAACGCACATGCAGCAGTACGACGCCGTTCGCCGAGCCGGCGCACGCTCGGCCGCGATCGACGAAGGTCTGCGCGGGTATATGAACCGCGTCTATGGCCTGATGGCGGTCGCCATGGTCATCTCGGGCGTGGTCGCCTATGTCTTCGGCATGGACCTGAAGGCGGTGATGAACGGTCAGCCGACCGCGATCATCCCGGGCGAGGTCCTGGTCTCGATGTATTCGGGCCCGATCCGCTGGGTGATCATGCTCGCCCCGCTCGGCATGGTGTTCCTCTTCGGCGCAGCGATGCGCAAGATGTCCGACTCGGGCGCGCAGCTGTTCTTCTGGGCCTTCGCGGCGCTGATGGGCCTGTCGATCGCCTCGATCTTCGCGGTCTACACCGGCATCTCGATCGCGCAGACCTTCTTCGCGACCGCCATCGCCTTCGGCGGCCTCAGCCTCTACGGCTACACGACCAAGAAGGATCTGTCCGGGATGGGCACGTTCCTGCTGATGGGCGTGATCGGGCTGATCGTGGCCTCGCTGATCAACATCTTCATCGCCTCCTCGGCGCTGCAGTTCGCGATCTCGGTGGTGGGCGTGCTGGTGTTCGCGGGCCTGACCGCCTACGACACCCAGCAGATCAAGAACGAGTATCTGGAGCTGCGCGCCATGGGCCCGCAGGGCGAGGCCTACGTGGGCAAGTCCGCCATCGGCGGGGCGCTGCGCCTGTATCTCGACTTCCTGAACATGTTCATGTTCCTGCTCCAGTTCATGGGCAACCGCGAGTAACCGCGGAACTCATCCGAACGTCGAAGGGCCGGGGATCTTCCCCGGCCCTTTTGCGTTCCGGGCGCCGCGTCTGCTGAGGCGCCCGGCCCCGGCGTCGCGCCCGCGGCGCGCGGCAGACGGGGAGCCTGTGGCGGAGAGGAGGCGGGGCGCCTCCGGCGCGATGCGGGCGCGGCCGGCGCTTCGCGGCCGGCCGCGCAGCGCCGCGTCGCCTGCAGCGCGCGTGGGACCGGGCGCGCCCGCGGCGCGGAGGCGGGCGCCGAGCCCGTGGCGGGCGGGCCGGCGCGGGCCGTTCCGGCGGCCGACCGGGGAAGCGCCGCGTCGCGCGTCGCGCCGGCGGGGCCGTGCCGCCCGCGGCGCGGCGGCGAGCGGAGCGCCCGTGGCCGGGCCGCCCCGGGCGCAC
>Ga0310345_10000801_pt1 | contig 40338 bp, 52 predicted proteins | sample HC15DNA20500_MG_FD_204667 | JGI IMG/M metagenome (GOLD analysis project Ga0310345, IMG submission 204667) | Marine microbial communities from station ALOHA, North Pacific Subtropical Gyre - HC15-DNA-20-500_MG | ecosystem: Environmental > Aquatic > Marine > Oceanic | place: Pacific Ocean: North... | reverse complement strand
GCGTTTCCAACTGTCTCGTAACGCGACTGCACCACCGTGTTGAAGTGCGACTCCAGAACCGTCGCCGTGCTGTCAAGAGATGCGCTCGGCAACTGATACGCAGACGGCAAGTCGGACGGAGCCGAACCAGCGGTGCCACCATTGGCGAGCCACTTTCCCAGTCCGCGCGTCTTGTACGGCGTACCCGATCCGGCTTCAGCCTGTCTGTCCTGCACGGAGCAGATGGCAGCCTCAAGATCGCGTTTCAGTTCACGCATGGATTTGGCCTCACTGTTGGCCACTTCGCTGGAGACCCCGGCGGTGTTTACGAGTTCTTGAATATCGCTGACCATCCATTCCCTGCGGAATTTCTGGACGTAATTTCCAAGTTTCGTCCGATTGATTACCTTGTTTGAGAAAGAAGACACATCCTCCCCCTCGCCAACTCCGCCAAATGCAGGGGCGGATAAATTATCCACCTGCCATTCCACGAAAGTGGCTGACGCGGGCAACTTCTTGGCCATCGAAACCACAGGGGTTTCCTCCGGCTCAAGAATTGTGAGCACATCCAAAATCTGCTCCCTGTTCCCAGCGACGTTATAGCTCGTAGCGGTAGCCATTTTGCTATACCTCCGATTGTTTGAATTTTTTAACTCATTTGAGCCTGTAGCTCGCGCAAGCGAGCCAAAGACTGTATCGACCCCGTTTTCTCAAACGTCCTCTTGGCTTGATCCATTGCCTTCCGAATGCGAGAACCTTCCCCCATCGGCGTTCGCTTGGGAGCCGCAGCCGCCGTAGTAGCGGGAGCCACGGGAACTTCCTTCGCCTGCTGACGGGAATTTCCATCCTCGGACGTCTTCATGCGTTCCCTCACCCGCAGATTCCCCTCCACCATCAATCCGGCGAACAAGTTCGCCTCCGGCAGAGAATCCAGCAGCGTCTTGTACTTCTCCTGCGACACGAACTGCTGGTACTCCACGAATTCGGGCGACTGTTCGTCGCTCATCCAAGGAAAGTACTTCAGCGCATCGCCGTCGAACTGCTGCCGCTGGGCAAGGAAACCGTGACGCTCGTCAAGAGCGCCCCCCTTGCGCAGCATCTTGCGGGCGTTGGAGCGTATACCAAGCAAGTCCTGCTTGGTGTACCGCTTTCCATCCGCCTCGATCAGGTACTCCTCGCCGTCGTCGTCGTACTGGCCTTCGAGCGCAAGCGCGTCCTCCGCCCAGTCCTCGATGGCTTGGAGATCAGTCTCCTTCTTTTCCAGAGTCTCCGAAGTCCATACGTCGGACAACGGATTCCCCTTCTCCTCCACGGGTCGAGGACTCGCTTCGCTCGTAGCCACCTTGCTCTCAAGGTCGCGCAGAGCGGACTCCGCCTCCCGCTTCTGGGCAGTCAACCGCCCGAAACGCTTCAATGACTCGGTTCTCAGGGCGCGTCCAAGGCTCATCGCCTCCTCCTCGCCCAGCTTGTCCAAGTCCAGCCCGTATCGATCAAGAAGGTTCTTCTTGTCGGTTTCGCCCTCGTCGGTCACTGCAACCAAGCCCGGTTGCTCGATCTTGGGGTCTTCTGTTTGGTCGGGTTCCCCCTCGGAGACAGCTTCCTCAGTCTCCCCGGCTTCCCCTTCCTCTCGCTCCTCTGTCTTGGCGAGCAGTTGAGTCGTCAACTCGCTCAAGGACATGTTGTCGCTTTCACCCTCTTTCGAGGGTTCTTCCTCAGTCACCACGTTCGCCTCAGTCTCCGCAATTTCCTGCGGATACTCAAGCTGGGCCGTGGAGTCGGCCACTTGTGCTTCATCTGCCATGATTCGTCAGGTTCCTTCCCTAGTTGGGCTTCGCCAGTTGTTAATCAGTTAGTCGAATGAAAGTCATTAGTCAACGCCGGTTCGCCACCATAGCTCCAAATCGTCCAGCAACTCATCGAACGCCTCAAGTTTCCCGGCCTCCATGAAATGCCTGTTCGCGCACGATATAGCCCTCTCGGTCTGCATGGCGCGTATGGCGTCTTCCCTTCTTTCGTGCAAGTGTTCCACGAAGTTCTTGAAATGCGCGTTGTCCCGCAACGCCTGCGACATGGCCTTGAGATGCTCTCCGTCCATCGCCACATATCGCTTCCTCTTGGTGAACCAATTCACTTCTTGGTCGCTTTCTTCTTCGGAGTCCTCTTCTTCGCCTTCTTCTTCGGAGCCTTGCCCCCAACGTATGCCTCGTTCACGTCGGGCGTGGCTGGATCATCCCCCTTGAAATGGCCGTCGCCGTCACGCGCCCTCTCAACGGGAACCGCAACTTCCTTCGCCTTGCGGACGAACTCCTCCGCGAAATGCCTCTGTTGATAATCAGAACTACCCGAAGCACGGCTTCCCGTGTCCAAGTCGATCACCACGTACGATCCCTCGATCACTTCTATTCGATGAGCCATGTCAGTTCCCCTTCTTTCTGGGTTTCTTCTTCTTGATTAATTTGCTGCGAGCCTTCGCCGCAGCGGCGTAGCCCTTCTTGGTGTAGGCATAATGCTTTTTTCCGACTTTCGGCATATCATCCCCCCTGCGCTGCGGCGGTCTGGCCGAACTGAGTCGGTTGCGCCCCCGTCCTGCCAATCTGCGCGTTCTGCTGCTGCTGAATCTGAAAGTTTCTCTGTTGAAAATAGTTCTGCACCCTAGCCTGAAGAGCTTCGTCGGCGGCTATCTTCTCCTGCACGTCGGGCTGGCTCATCCATTGCTGGAATATCTGGAGCTTCACTTGGTGGGCGTCGTTCGGACGCACGTTCGGCGGCACTCCAGCCACCAGTTCCGCTATCGTCGAGCGCTCCTCCTCCACCGCCTTGTTTATCCCCGTCTCGCGCGGCTGAATGATCTTGTCCGCCGCTCCCGGCAAAGTCTGCTCCACCACCATGCTCAAAAGTTTCTCCGTGTCCACCACGCCGTTCTTGTCCAACACGCCGACCATCTCGCTGATCGCCTTGACCCGCTCAACTATCTGGGCGCCGTCCAGCAATCCCACGTCGAACTGAAGATAAAAGTCGAATCGCTCGCCTGCGGCTCCCTTGTCGAACTTCTGGACGTCGTTCACGCCGATCACGCGGTAGTACTCGTTCTCCGAACCGTACTGCTGGTAAAGGCTCCAGACTTGATCCATCACCTGCTTCACGTGGTTGAAGGACTTGTCCACCAGAGCCTGCTGCTTGTTCCCCACGTCCTGCGGGTCAACTCCCGCGTAGTTCCTCCCGTAGTACTCGAACGCCATGCGGCGTATGTTCTCGCGCATCTCGATGCTCGACCCGTCGTAGCGCGGAGTGTCCGCGTAACGGTACTCGCCCGGTGTCCGATACGGCACCTTCACTCCCGGCCCCCATTTCGATGGCGCTCTCCCGACCGGATGCTCAAGCGGGGGCAAAGTGCTCAGACTCAACCTGTCCACCGCCGCATCCATCTCGGATTTCAACTGCTGTTCCCAGCTACGCCCCACCTCAGGGTAACTACGCACGTCATACAGCCTCTTAGACCACTCTTCCAATTTGGTGACCACAAACGGGTAGTTACCGTGACGATAGGGCAAAAGTTCATGCTTCGCCCACGGCTTGTCCATCTCATGCTCCCCCGTGAGGTTCGGGTGGAACACCGTGCAGTAGATGCCGCTGACTCCGTCCTCGTCCATCAGTCTCTGAAAGGCATACACGCAACGCACCGTGTCGTCGTCCGACAAATCCCTGTCTATGTTCGCCGTCCTGTGACGCTCCCGACTGTAGCTGACCTCCGCGTCCGTGTTCAAACCGCGTACGTTCTCAATCACCTTCTCCACCCACTCCTCGCTCCAGTCGTCGGTGGAAACCTTCGCCCTCAACTGCTCCGCAGTGTAGTGAACCGCCAAGAACACGTACGGAGCCTCCTGCGGCTCCATCGTCCAAGCGGGCCAGTAAATCTCCTCGTCGCAAGCCAACGCCCTGACCGCCGGTCGGTTGTGAACCGTGGTGGTCACGGGAATAGTAGCCACCCCGTCCTTCCTCAAGTCCCTCAGTATGGCTCCGGCCTTCTTCGGACTGACGTCGTACTGGACGGAGAACAATTCCTTCAGAATCTCGTCGTTCGCCTCGTCCAGCAGCATCTCAGCCAACTCCGGCACCTGTACCGCCATCTGCTGGAGGTCTATCGTCTCCAAAACCTTCTGGTCAAGCTGCTCCCAGTACACGTAGTGCACCATGATGCCCTTTTCAAGCAAGTGGTTGAACCCACGCTCGAACTCGCGCATGACGTCCTCCATCTTAACCTGTATCATCCACTTCATGAAGTTCTGCACCACCGACGCCCTCGCCACGTCGTCGCTCTCCACCGGAGTGGCCACCAAGTTAGCCCGCTTCATCACGCTCATCAGCATGCTCACGTGGCTGCGGATGACGTCGTCTATCAAATTGCAACTGAGGTCGCTCGCGCCCTCCCAAGGGAACGGCTCGCCGCCGCCAGACCTAGAGTGCTTCCGATTGTCGCGACTCTTCCCCGGCCACACCTGAAACCGCTGGTCGAAGTCGTCCTGACGCTGCTCCATGAACTCCCCCAAGTCGCTCCGCGTCTCATTGTACGCATGAGCCAACGCCTCCACGTCGGGTTTCCCCTTCGGGTCAAACTCAAGCGCATCCTCAACGTTGTCCACCATTTCCCCTTTATTTCCTTGATTCCACCACGATCAATCCGTGTCAACATCAACTAATTCTTTTTTCCTCGGTTTCTCCGTGAAGCAAAAATCGGAGTCAGTCGGAGGTTCCATCCCCCTCTTCGCCCAGAACCTGTGCCATCCCTCGTTGATCATTTTCTGATCCTTGTGGGTCACCGTGTTCCACTTGGAGATCGCTCCCCCATACGAATTGACCAACCCCCGACTGCGGCGACTCCCCAATCCGCGCATCTCAGTAGCCTCCTCCCCCAGTCACCGACAACTGACCCTCCGCGACGTAGTCCAAAGGCGTCACAGCCCCGTATCTCAGAACGTCCACGAAGTCCTTGCAGGCTTCGTCCCTCGAACTCCCGCTGTACTCAGTCATCGCGTATATCAAATTGTCGCATCGCTCCGAAACGTACAGGCTCGGCCTGTTCTCATGGCTCCTCGGCTCAACGTCGTCCCAACTAAGCAAATCGTTTATCTTCTGGATGCCGTGCTCAATCTCCAAGCCGGGAGCGGGCCGCAGAAACACGTCGTACTCCATCATCTCGTTGCACATGTTCGTCTCGCCGTGAGCCGTCCGCACCGTAGCCTTCCCGAATCGAGGGTCAACCAATCGCTCGAATATCTCCTCGTCCTGCTCCAAGTCCCTCATCAACTCCGCATAGTCCTCGTACCCGTATCCCACCGGTCGCTGTCCCGGCCCAGCTTTGCCGACTGGTTTCCCCTTCGCGTTCGCATGGGGCAAAGCCCATGCCCCGACCGTCGAGTCGGGCCACTCCCTGTACACCCACCACACGCCGTCCCTGTCCACCGCCACCCAAATCATCACCCAAGGCTTCGACCCAGCAGGATCGCACACCATGTACCGCGTCACGCGCTCCTCCGAATCCCTGATGAACGGAATGTCCCCGTGAGCCACCACGTTCAAGTGGGGATTGAACTTCGGGAACTTGTTCATGAACACCTTGGTCGGAACACCGTACAACCGCGCCTGCTTCACCTCAAGCGGCTGCTTCGAGTACGCCTTCCTCAACTCCTTGGAGTCAAAGAACGGATTGTCCTCCGACCAAAAGTAATGTATCCGGCATCCCTCCCAGTTCGCGCTGACCTGCTCAATCGGCAACTCCATCCCCAAATAGTCGCTCCACCTGCTCTCCACCGTCTCCGCCCCACGCAGCAAACTGCTCACCAAGTCAGTCCACCCCTGCAAAGTGGTGAAGGTCATGATGATCCTGCCGTGATAATCAGCCACACGCGCAAGCAAAGTCTCGAACAAGCGGGCCGGGCACTCCTCCTCCAAGTGTATGCAGTGAGCAGTCATCCCCTCTATTATCTGACTGTCCTGCAAGAACTGCCGATAGTTGTTGAACCGCAGATAACTCCCCCTCTTGTGTCCCTCCGCTGGCGGAAATATCACCTTCCCGTCCGTGAACCCGTTCTTGTGCGTGTAACTAAGCGAATGAGTGTCAGAACGCTTCCTCATGTCCTTGAACCGCTTCGGTATCGCGTCCCACACAAACTTCTGCGTGTCCTCTATGCTCCGATCCTCCGTCACGTGGAAGCTTCTAAGCTCCGCCTCCGGTATCATCTGGGCCAAATGCACCAGCAATCGAGAAGCAAACGTTGTTTTGGATGAACGGTTTCCTCCAAATATCACGTGTATCTTGTCCTTGTCCCACCTGTCCATCACACGTTGCCAACTCGGCAGGGTGAATCCCCATTGTATCGGGTCAATCTCCTCCTGCATCGGCTGATTGTCCAGCAACTCCATCAGAAATTCAGCTTTCTCCGGCTGATTAGCCAGCATCAGCTTGGCTTCATCAGCCGACAAACCCGATTTCAGCGCTCCGCGCTCATAAGCAAGCTCGGAAGACCAAGGTATCCCGAACTGGACGCTCACTTCGTCAGCATACTTCATAACCCACGGCGGGGAAACGGTCGATCACACCGTCCTTGCGGCACTACCCCTAATGCCTTCCCCGCCAAAGTCATTCCTCCGATTTCTCCACCTCCTCGACCACCTTCTCCTCGCTCTCTCCACTCAAAAATGCCAAAATCTCCTCCCTGCTCCGCTTGTTCGGCCCAAATCCCACGCTCAAGTTAGCCGTGAACGCCTGCGGCCTGCCCTTCAACGCATTCACCTTGTCCAAAACCACTCCCAACGCATACGCCAAGTTCTGCGCAGGCATGTCCTTGTGCCTCTTCACCAAATCATCAGCCAAATCATCCACCAACCCCTCCAGCTTAGCTGTCACTCGCTCGTAAAACTCCTTCGCCAACATTCCTGTCCGCGCATGAAGGAAACTGTTCACCGACTGGGACAATTCATCACTCTTCACCAAATCGGGACGCTCAGACAAATCCTTCCTCCCTTGAGTCGTGTCCTTCGAGGCTACCTGCACAGCACGCTGGATCAACTTCTCAGCATCCACCCTCTTCGGCGGCCTACCCTTGCGCTTCGCTGCCATCAATCCAACCTCACTCCATTGTCCCTGTACTTTCCCACCAAATTCAAAAACCCCTCCTCATCGGATGTCTCCACCTCACACGGCAATCCCTCCCTAGGCTTGAATCCACGCTTCTTCCTAGCCAATCCCTCACTCCCGTCAGGAAACACCACCAACTGCAACACGTCGTTCCTCACCGCTCGTCCAAACACACAACCCTTATTGTCCCCCTCTTCTCCATGCTCATCCGCAAACTCCTCTTCCTCCTCTTCCGCGATTACCTCAACCAACGGATTCCCCTCTTCCTCTCCACTCTCTACCAATAACGACGCATACTCTCCTCGTACCCCATCACTCACCTCTCCTCCTCGCAGCATTTCCTTCAACAACACCACACCCATCCCACATCGCTCCGCAAATACCTCGTGACTCACACCTCGCCTCAATAAACCCATCCGTATCTCCACCGCTTCACTCATTACTTCACTTCTGTGCGACCATAACAAAACTGTCAATCCCTTATTACTCAACTCGCGGTAGCTGACCTTATGAATATACCTTACTTGCGCGCATCACGCGTCGCACCCCCGCCCCCCCGTGCGTGAGGCGAGGTTTTCCGCCGCTCGTTCGCCGCTCATTTGCCGCTTGTCATTGACCCTCACGCGTAGCGTTAACGCGTGATCGCGACTGGAGTAACGCGTAACGCAAGACCGACCGGTGGCTTATTCTTTGGATGCAACATCTAATCGAAATGCATTGGAAGTGATTGGAAGTGAACGGGGGCTACGGATCGCAGCTAGAATCGTTACTAAAATCAGTTCTTGACACAATTGTACATACATGTAATTGTGGTAGTGAATATGAGATTTGAATTTTACCTAACCGCCGCACTGTGTGTGGCATCCAAAGCAAACCAAAGCAAGAGATAATACTATGAATAAAATACACGCACTAATCATTGCCTTATTCCAAGCCAACGCCAGCAAGGCTAAGGATGCCGACAAAGAAGTTTTGGCATCTTGCGAAAAACTCGCGGGGGAAGTAAAAAGCCTAGGCAAAGAAATGGAAGCCGTAGGGCTTAACCGTTCAGAAGTGGCCGAATTCAAGGCGTACCGCACGCTTTTGGTCTTGGCGCTTAACCAAGTCATTAGTCGGTTAACTCCGGGCCAAGCCAAGAACGTCGAGCAACGGTTGGGCGGCAAGTTCACCAAGTTAACGATTAAGCCTAATGGCGATTACCGCGTTGACTTCAAAGCCGCTTAGAAACGGCTTAAACGGTCTTGCAAGTTGTCATAGGATGCGTCCCGTGGAATTGCAATCAAAGCACCGTTTAGGGCATGGCTTGCCTTGCGTAGGCCATGCCCGTCTTTCATTGACATACCTAAGAAAACCTACGGTGCGCGGTGTTGCGTCTTGGCCTTTTGGCTTTGGCAACGCGCCAACGCATGGACGGTCTTGCGTCTTGGCCTTTTGGTCTTGGCGCAAGGTCTGACAACGAAAGCGCTTAGGGCAATCTGTCTTAGTTTGCTTTCCCGTAACGTTTGGGCCTACGCCAAACAGGGAAAGCTCTTAACCAAAGACGGTGTAATCTAGAAAACCAACGCAAGGCCATTGCATGGCGATTTGAAGTCATGCCAAGCATTGCAAGACGTTCGACGTTTGAAGCGTTCAGAAAAAGCCGACTTGCCTGTTAGGGTAGGGGAAGGTGCGCTTAGTCGAAACGTAAATGAAAAGGTTTTTCTCCAAAGTGATGCAAGCACTCGTTTGACGTTTACTGAACTTCATTTCCTTTGCCCCTAAGGTATTGGAAAAGACAAACGGGAGCGCGGTTTGTGGATGACGCGGGGAATGCGAATTGCGAATAATGCGTGGCGTGAGCTATGAAAAGTTATAAATGGTTGGTTGGTTTCAAAGCGGGCTTGGTTGCGTAAGCGATAATCCAATTGGTTGAAATGCCGTTGGTGAAGTAGCGAATATCAGTAACAGGTTGAGAACTAGCCAAGCGCGGGCATCGAGAGAAATGCAATGGGTTTCCTATACGTGGGAAATCGCATGAAAGAAAAGTACATGAGCGGCGTATTGCCATGACCCGAAAGGCGAGCGATGCGTATTTAAACGAAAAGCGGGCTTCGCGATGATCTCATGTATAGGCCGGGAGAGAAGAAACGTCGTGGACGTCAAGCACCCTTGCGTAGTTGCGCAAAACAAACAAGGGGAGCGACGTCCGTAGCAGTTACTGGGTCTTTGTGAAAGCAAAGCGCTTGCAATGAGTGCAGCATAGTAGGGAGACGCAAAGCGGAGTCGCAAGGCACGCCTTCCAACAAGTCGACAGTGAGATACCTACCTTGTTCAAGTGAAAAACGCCGTGTAACCTTCTCTAACCGTATCGTAATAGCCGAATACCAGCAATGATACTGCGTGGCCGAAGACAAGTGCCTGTGGAAAGGCATGAGCCAGTAGGAGCGATGAATGATTTGCCGCTGAGATGGTACATGAAGAATCTCTCATCGGGACGTGCGTCAAGCGTCCCGCATTTTTTGTTACAGGTCATAAGAAGTAAAACTCAACATAGAAGGAAACCAAGATCATGAACATAGATGATATAACAGAAGCCCTCTTGAATGGAGAGGACACTTCAACCAGCGAATACTGGAAGGGTAGGGAATCATGAGGACAGGAAACGAAGTGTATATAATTGTTCCGCGATTCGTGCGGAAACCCGGCAAACCAACAAGGAGGGTGGCATGATGGACAAGCTGTTAGTGACACTCATCTTGGCCGTCATCATCCTACTCGCCTTGTATGGAATGCAGAAAGGAGAGTAGACGCGCGTATATAAGAAGATAACAATACCCCTACGGGAAAATCCAAGGGGGCAAACGGGGCGTGATCCAACTGGTCACGCCCTTAACGTATAAGGAGATATGAATATGATAACGAAAGAAGAATTGGAAATGCTGGAGGCTTGCAAAAACGAGTCTGATTGGAGCAAGGCTTGTGATGCCATCAAAAAAGCGCGGGGAGGTATGTACCCCGATGATTGGTGGGACAAGGTGAAGCTCTCCGGCATGATGGATCGCATCATGGGGCGTTGGGGCGGAAGCTCCGAACTCACGCTTCTTGAATGGTAACAAGAAACGAGAAAGGTAAGGGATATGAAGTTCAAGGATATGATAAGCGACTTGCGGAGTAAAGACATCCGCAAGCATGATGAGGTCATGGTCGTGGAGGCGCAGAGCGAGCGTCTCGTGAAACCCAAGCAACGCAAGGATATGGTCACCCTGATAAATCAATGGCCTGAACGGAAAGGTGAGAGATGAGTGATGACAACAAGACCACCTACAAGGCGTGGTTCAAGATATACCGCGAAACCAAGTGGGTGACCGCAGGCATGGAATGGGACACCAAGGAAGAGGCGACCAGCCATGCCGTTGAGAAGTTCATGAACTGGACTGCGACGGAAGACTGGACTGTGACTAGAACTGGGGTTGACCCCAACGAAACCAAAGGAGAAATGATATCATGAACAAATTAAAAGAAGTGTATGCAAGCCCAACAAGTTTCGACTCGCTATCGAATTACATGGGTGAAACGCCCAAGAATTCGTTGCTCGTTTTACTGGGAAGAAACAGGGACAGTGACCTGTTGAGCGAGTCCAATTGGGAAACAGCCCTAAAAAGGTTGGGTGGAGAGAGTGAAACCGTGGTGATACACCGATTTGGACATTGGGTTTGCGGATGGTTGGAATACCTGTGCGTTGAGGAAAACACAAAGGCTCATGAGTTGGCTATCGAAATGGAAGAGGAAATGGAGGGCTACCCTGTCTTGGATGAAGAGGATTGGACGCAGAGAGAAGACAAGGAAGCCCAACGAGGCTGGCATGAATGGTATGACACCGAGGAACGCTTGCAATACGTCAGGGATAACCCCGATCAATTCACGTTCCATGACTTCCAAGACATGCTTGCTTGCATACGTGGAAAACACTTTTGCGGATATGCCAGCGAGTTACTCGCATAACCAACAACCAACAACCAAAGGAGAATGAATGATCAAACCAAACACAATACGCTACGTCTATGAGGCGGAAGCGATAACGGGCGGGTTGAGCAAGCCCAGCAAGATGCCCGGCCATGCCTACAATCTGCCGCCGCAGAGATGTGGAGTGGGCAGCGCCTTCCATGAGAAGAAGGGTTCCATATGCAGCTTCTGCTATGGATGGGACAGGGGAAGGTACGTCTTCCCCAACGTGAAGGCAGCTATGGAGAGACGATACCAAACCCTCAGACATCCGCAATGGGTCGAGGCCATGACCATGCTGGTGAGGAGAGATGATTGGTTCAGGTGGCACGACGTCGGAGATATACAGGACGTCGAACACTTGGAGAACATAGTGCAAGTGGCGCGGAACACGCCTGACACGAGGCATTGGCTACCCACCAGAGAGTACAAGATCGTCAGGACTTGGGTCGAGCAAGGCAACTCGTTCCCCGACAACCTGTGCGTCAGGTTCTCCGCCATGTTCTTCGACCAGCCCGCTCCCGTGGAACTGGCCAAGAGATGGGGAGCCACCGCAAGCGCCGCTGGTGAGCCAAAGGGAGACACCTTTGTCTGTCCCGCTCCCAAGCAGGACAACCAATGCGGAAAGTGCAGAGCCTGTTGGCTCAAGCCTTCCGTCACCTACAAGAAACACTGATGAAACACATAAGCGAAATCATGCACGCCGTGTGTAAGGAACACGGCATAACAATGAACAACAACGAAAGGAAGAGAGATGAGTCTGGATTACGACATGACCAAGATTCCAAACAAGTTCTGTTGGCAGGAACTGGACGGCGACGAGCCGACAAAGGACACCGACATGGATGCGATAACTCATATGCTCATTTTTGCGAGCATGTCCATCGGCATGAATGAAATCACCGAAGAGAACCATCGGGAATGGTGGATTCGGTTGCGTGTCACTGATGCCCTGCTTGGGCATTCGATATACGACACCAGAATACAGGACGCGACGGGCAAGGAGTTGTCTAAGAAGGGACGCTCCATGACGCTCGATGAAATCAAGAACCGCATCGGCTTGAGAACCAACGCACCCTCGCATGGCAAGGGGCCAGCGTTCGGACGCAGGAAATGGCTCTCAAGCTGGTTGTTCAACGTAATGACCGACAAAGTGAACCAACGAAAGGAAAACGATGAAGACAGCGCATGACGGAGACGTCGTGGAGCATGAAGGCAAGACGTTCCACTTCGAGATGCTCGATAACGGACTGATCAGAACCTATGACTACGAATGCAAGTGGCCTCTCTTGTTCAAGAAGAACGAGAATGGTGAATGGAAACCAGAAAACCTCAATGCGATGACGGAAGCATACAAGGGACTCGCAATGAAACTAAACGAAAGGAAGACCAATGAGTAAAGTACAACTGATCATAACAATCGAGAACGACGAGCAGGCGGACAAGATGCTTGCAGTTCTGAACGAAGCGGAGGCAGAGATGCAACTCGACTTCGCGTTCGACGTGGAGAGAAGAGAAGAGAAGAACGACCCTCGCCGCATGAAGAAATACTACACCGTCGGTGACGGCGAACCAATGATGTAAAGAAAGGAAACAACACCATGAACTTGAACGAATTGCAAATTGAATATAATCGTTGGCTTAAATCCAACCTCCCGAAATATTGGGTGAACGATGACCAAATTGACAAAAGCGCTTGGTCGCTCATGGCCTTGATTGGTGAAGAGAACGAAGCATGGTCACCAAGTGACGAACAATATGCTTGGCTCGCCGCATTCTGCTCACGCTGGGACGAGGCAGAGGACAAGGAGGTGAACCCTCCACAACAAATATTATTCCGACTGAAATCTGTGAACATATCGACTGAAATATGGAACGAAGCGCAAAGACGCGGCCTCGATTGGACTGCAACCGGAGGCGGATGCGACTTCATACACAGGATAATTGGCGGAATTGAGCTAGTGCTTACGGACACCGAAGCCGAAACACCTCGCTCGCTGGACGACAAAAGTTGCGTTGGAATCTACCAAGACGATCCGCATTGGAGCGGAACAAACGTTCTGAACTTCGACAGCGCGAAAGAGGCGATGGCCTTCATGGCGCATTTCAAGAAAGAGTGTAATCACACAGCAAGGAAAGCGAGCGGAACGGCATACGATTGCGTGGCGGATCGACTTAGCCTCATTCGTCAGCGTCCCGAAGAGGAACGCGACATGATTGAGGAAGCCGCTCTGGTACGATGCCTTGAATGGCTGAACGCTTGAACAACAATGATAACAACCAACAAGGAGAACAGAGATGAGTTATATTAAAATACATGAAGCCGATTACCATAATTGTCGCGTTCCAACGGGCGAAACTTGGACTTGGGATTATTGGACGGATGAAAAACCTCATGATTTCGATTATTCTCTAGTTCATGAAAACGGAGTGAAATGTACTTGGTGGATCGAGGTCGATCTCCCGCAAGTGATAATTGATTTGCATACACATGGTGATGAATTAGGAAGCGCTAAACTAGGTGGTCTGATTTCTGGTGTGATGTACCAATGGATCGCAGAGAACATGGAACCCAAATGCCTAAAGCGCTACCCTCTTTCGGCATGAGCCGAATGAACGACAATGATAACAACGAAAAGAAAGAGAGATAACAATGAGTACGTTACTAAATCACTGCGGAGCAGAACGCATATCAATCGATGGACTCAGCGCATTGGCTGATCCCATCCCTTACACTCCAACGCACTACCCAATAAGACATGATGTCTTCGTGGAACTGGCGAAGGACACCCTGCGTGGCGGCGGCTACCACATAGAGACTGAGGAATACAGCCTTATTCAGCAGGAGAAAACCGACAACATGTTCGGCTTGCTCACCTTGAGCAACGGGTATGACGACGCTGGTCGTGTCGTGGGTCTGAGAAATTCAGGCTCCATGCACTTCCTCGCCCAACTGGGGGCGGGAGATCACGTCTTCGTCTGCGACAATCTGGTCTTCACCGCCCAGATAATAGTGGGACGCAAGCACACCAAGAACATAATGTTCGACCTGCCAAGACTCATGACCTCCGCAGTCCAGACCTTGGGCGACGAGTTCAAGAGACAAGAGGGACGCAGGGAGATATACAAGGACACCCGCATCACCGACGAGGTGGCTGATCATATCACAAAGGAAGTAATGAGGCTAAAAAGCCCGCAAGGCATCCCCGGCTCCTCGCTCCCCGCTTGGGACAATGAATACAGGAACCCAAGCCATGAACAGTTCGAACACGGCACCGCTTGGGGATTGCAGAATGCGTTCACGGAAGTGGCCAAGAAGTGGAACTTCGCCACTATGCAAAACAGAACGGAGGGACTGATCAAGGTGATGGACAAGCTGCTGGACTTCGAGAACCGTTACCTCGATTGGTTTGGGAACGAACAAGTGATAACTGAAGTCAACTGAAACTGAAACCAAGGAAGAGGAGGAAGTGTAAAATGGGCGCTCATAACATAACAACCACAAGTACGGGCAAAACGATGGCGGACGCTTACCGCAATGCAGTCGATGATGCCGAACATGAGTACGGACACAACGCCTACAATGGAACCATCTCCACGACGGATGGGTTCATTGACAAGACGAACGAATACAAGAAAGACCCGGAAAACTGGGACGAAAAAGCTGAGGATGCCACCGATAAATGGGGGGTAGTCTGGGGCGCGGAAACAGAAACGGGGAAATACAGGTTCACTGGTTGGGCCTCGTGTTGACCGAAATAAGAAAGGAAGTGTAAAGAATAGTGTTGACAGGATTGTACAAGTGAGGCATCCTGTCCTCGAACATGAGAGACGAATCGAAGAAACCAAGGCTGGAAGCCGAAGCTGGCTCCGTCAAGTGGATCACGCCGTGGGCTGAATGCACCATGCGGTTGGACAACGACGGCGACCTGACCTTGGCGACTTCGATTGTTCCGTCACCCGTGTTCACGGCCAATGAATGGCAGTGCTTCTGCGCCGCCGTCAACGAACAAATAAACCTAAAAGAGAAAGAATGATCATGACGTTTCTACCAGACGACTACAAACCTCCCGCCGCAAGCGGAGGAAACTACACCAAGTTGGTGCAGGGAAAGAACAACCTTCGGATAATCGGGTCAGCCATAACAGGTTGGCTTGGCTGGACGCGCAAGGAAGTGGACGGAGAGGAGAAGGCTGCCCCTGTTCGCACAAAGGACAAGCCAGCCAACGGAACCTACGAGGAAACGCCCAAGCATATCTGGGCCTGCCCCGTTTGGAACCATGATCTGGGGTGTATCCAGATATGGGAGATTCCGCAAGCCTCCATCAGAGAGCAGTTGCTGGAGTTCGTGAACGACTCCGACTGGGGTGACCCCAAGCAGTACGACGTCTGCGTACAACGCAACGGCGAGGGCTTGTTGACCACCTACACCACCGTTCCCAAGCCGCCGACCACGTTGAGCGAGGCCGCTCTCTCCGAAATAAGGGAGAAGCTTCCGTTGATCAACTTGGAAGCCTTGTACACTGGCGATGATCCGTTCGCCGCGATGGCTCCTCAGACCAACGACGACGACCCCTTCGGGACAACGCCATGAGCGAGGAAAAGTTCATCACGATGTCGAACGAGGAGTACCATTCCAGAGAGGAGCTTGGCTCCAGCGACGTGAGGAGACTCATGATCTCTCCACTGCACTACGGAGGGAGGGAGGAGCCTGCGGTCAGACCGCCTCACTTCGTCTTCGGGTCAGCCGCGCACTGCGGTTATCTGGAGCCGAATGTTTTCGAGGACAGGTACGCTCCGAAGCCGCTGGAGATCGACGGCAAGGGGCCAAGAACCAACTACTACAAGGAATGGATGAACACCCATCCGTTGGACATTGAGTGGATGAACGCGGAGGATTTCGACAAAGTCCTTCGTGTGGTCGAGTCCGCTCTTGACCATCCCGTCACGGCTGAGTTCTTCAAGGGCGACTTCGTGACGGAGGGCAGTCTGTTCTTCGAGGTGGAGGGCGTCGGGTGCAAGGCGAGGCCAGACCTCGTTTCATTCTCGTCGGAGGGAGTGGACGTGATTGACCTCAAGACAACCACCGACGCATCCGTGAACGGGTTCCGCAAGACGGTGGCGAACAACAAGCTGTTCGTTCAGGAGTGGTTCTACCGGAAAGCGCTGGAGGAAACGGGGATGAAGGTCAACCGATTCATCTTCCTCTGTGTGGAGAAGACCGCCCCGTTCGCAGCCGCCGCCTACTCGATCAACCCGTCCGACGTGGCGGAAGCGGAGAGCATGGTGACGGACGCGCTCAAGGCTTACTCCAAGGCAAGGGAGACCGACGTCTGGAAAGGCTACGACGCAGACGTGACGGAAGTGACGGTGCCGCCTTGGGCGATGCCCGACAGGGAACCCATGCCAAACGGGAACTGGCTCTCCGTCAAGCAGGCGGGCCAGCGGTTCAACGTGTCGAGGACAACCCTCTACAACTGGATGAACGGGGAAGTCGAGTCGAGGAGGTTCGGGGGACGAAGGTTCCTGTCGGTCAAGTCGATGAACAAGATGGTCAAATGAATTCAGGCGGGAGCCGAATGGTGCGCGGGGAGAACCCGTGACAAAGCTCTATCTTTGGTGCTTCTTGAAACAAAGGCTTCCCGCCGTTCAAAAGAGAAAGGATGAACAATGGACGTGATGACGAAAAGAGGAAAGTCCTCGCTGGAGTACGAGCGCAGGGCAATTGAGAAATTCTCGCTGGCTCACCCTGACCAACGCTTCATCGAGACGCCCAAGCACAGGCCAGCCGAAGTGGACGGCGTGTTCATGAGGCAAGGAGAGTTGAGCGCGGTGGCGGAGGTCAAGACGAGGAACCTCACCCACTTGCACTTGATGGCTAACTTCAGGAACGAGTGGCTGATCTCCGCTGACAAGGTGAACGCTGGCAGGATGGCGAGCAGGTTGCTGCGAGTTCCGTTCGTGGGTCTGCTCTACCTCATACCGGACGATCTCCTGCTCGTCCTGACGATCACCGACTCGACTGGGCATTGGGCGTTCGAGTTCGACCGCCGTAAGACAATAACCAAACGAACTATAAACGGGGGAGAAGTGGAGCGATTGAACGCCTTCCTTCCCCTTCTCACTGCAAAGGTAATACCATGAACAAGCACACTGTTTTTCTGCCATGCGTTCCACCCAAGGCAACGCACCAAGGCAGCGCGATGATTCTCAGGCGAAGGGATGGTACCCCTTTCGTCGGGAAAGCGGCGGGGAGCGCGGGAGCGAAGGCGAAGAAGAACCTGTTGAACCTGTTGTGCTCCCACTCCCCGCCCAAACCTTTCACTGGAGCAACCAAGGTGGAGGTCGTGCTGGTCTTCCCTTGGCGCAAGAGCGAAGCCAAGAAGAGAAGGAGATTGGGCATCATTCCCATGACGACGAAACCAGATTTAGACAATCTTTCAAAGATGATTTTAGACAGCATGGCAGAGGCCAATTGGTTCCTTGGAGGAGATCAGCAGGTCTACGATCTCACCTTGAGGAAATGGTGGGGCGACGAAGTGGGCATAACCATAATAACCACGGGAGAGAACGCATGATCAATTTCAAATGGCGAGGACGGGCACGGCATGGCATGGCGTGGCGTGGAAAGGATCGGCTACACATCGGGACGCAAGTCCCGACAGTTTTACATGGGCGTGGATTGAACTGGCACGGTGTGGCATGGCCCGCATTGGCGCGGAAAGGCAAAATCATCGGGGTGCAACTCCCCGACAGTTTACATGGGCGTGGATTGGACTGGCACGGTGTGGCATGGCGTGGAGCGGACAGGCTTGGAGGGGCGCGGAAAGGCAAAATCATCGGGGTGCAATTCCCCGACAGTTTCATTGGCAAGGCGTGGATCGCACAGGCAAGGCACGGCATGGCGCGGAGTGGAAAGGCTACATCATTGGGGTGCAACTCCCCAACAGTTTACAGGGGCAAGGTGAGGCGCGGCTGGACTTGGCATGGCGCGGAGAGGCAAGGCGCGGACAGGCTACATCATCGGGGTGCAATTCCCCGACAGTTTTCAGGGGATCGGCCCGGAGCGGCAAGGCTAGGAACGGCCCGGCGAGGCGGGGCGAGGCGAACCCAAATCATCGCCCCTTCGGGGGCGACAGTTTTCAGAGGCATGGCAAGGCTCGGCGGAGACAGGCAGGGCAGGGCTGGGCACGACGAGGCTACATCATCGGGTCGAAAGCCCCGACAGTTTACCTGAACTAAAACGAAAACAAAGATAAGAAAGGATGAAGAGATGATAAAACTAAACCTGAACCTACGGGGCATACGTCCCATCATAATGCACAACGGAAGAACGGCTGATCCGCTCGACCCTTGGGCCAAGAAGCTCAAGTCGGTTTCCTCCAAGAGAAAGAAGACGGAGGAAGACCATGAACTGATGTCGGAGATTGAGTTCGAGGCTGGCCTCTATTGGTCGGACGAGATGGGCGTCTACATGCCCGTGGACAATCTCCAGCGTATGTTCCTCGACGCCTGCAAGAAGATACGCATGGGTCGTGAGTCAATCGGCATAATGATCGACACCGAATACGGGTGCCCTCTCATATTCCCGAATCACAAGAACCTCAAGAAACTGAAGAATGATCCGAAGGCCCGCTTGAGAAAGGCGGTCGGAGTCAACGGCGTAAAGGTCATGCGCACCAGACCGCTCATCGAGACTGGCTGGACGTTGGATGTGCCCATCGAACTCGACCCCGACATGATAGACAGGGACACCTTCGAGCAGATAGCTGATATCGCTGGTCACCGCATCGGCATGGGCGATTGGCGACCCGGCGCCCCAAAGGTGCCGGGCAACTTCGGACGCTTCGTGGTGGAATCAATCAAGGAGGTCAACTGATGAGCAATCCAACCAGAGTTTCGCGCACCAGACCTCTTATTCCAATTGGCTGGAAATGCAAAATACCAATCAAGCTCGATCCCGACCTGATAGACAAAGACACCTTCAGGCGGATAGCGGAGGTTGCTGGACAGCGCGTCGGCTTGGGAGACTGGCGTCCCGGCGCCCCGAAGGTGTCTGGCAACTTCGGACGCTTCGTCGTGGAATCAATGGAAGAGGTGAAATCATGAGCAAGGACAACTCAAGCAACGGAAGGGACACCTCGACGTGGCCACCTCACAAACACGCCTTCGAGCAACTGGAGAATCGGCTGGAGTACGGCGCCCAGTTCAAGTGGCTGGAAGTCTGCGAACTGCTGGGCATCGAGGAGAACAGGCGAGCCGAATGGGCGTTCCTCAACGAGTGGTTCGCTCTCAAGAGCCTGATCCAGAAGGAGGGATTCTTCCCCACTGAACGGGGCATGGGACAGGTGGGCTTCCGACTCCTCCTGCGGGAGGAGATGGCTGACCTCGTCAGAGGAAAGGAACACCGCAAGGCGAACGACTCCCTCATGCGCTCCGCCGTGCTCGCCAAGGTGCCTAGAGAGGGACTCACCGAAACCCAAGTAGCTGGCCTCGACCATTGGGAGAACAAGGCGGCTTGCATCGGGATGACGGGCAAGGCGCTTCTCCGCAAACGGAAGCTCCCGTCCATCGAGATGGTGGTCAAGACGATCAAGACGCTCGCTGGATGAGGCATCGGCATGGAAGACGATATCAAAGTGACCAGCAAGGGATACAGCATAACGCTGACCCACGTGCCGACAGGTAGGAAGGCGACGTGCACCCTTGACCACAAGTTGGACAAGTGGATAGTCAAGGGTGACGGATACCAAGGGTACTTCAGGGACTTGGAGGGAGCCTACAAGGAAGCCTGCAAACACATCGAGTTCAAACTAAGGAAAGGAGAGAAGGATGACTGAAGAACCAACCGCTCACGACGAGGGCGATCTCTGGGCCGACAAAGCCCCGCGCGGATGGGTGAGATGCCCCAAGTGCGGGGAGGAGTGGGCCGACGAGGACGAACCTGCCTGCAAGTGCAGGGAAGTCGATCTGGGTGACTTGTACGCACTTCGACAAGATATCCGGGAATACGAAAAACAGAAAGGAAGATGAATGAATGGCGTCTGCTGTTCGCCATGTGCCTGTTGCTGTGGCAACTCGACTCATGGACAGGCATATGCTTTTGGATAGTTGAGAGACTGTCCCAATAACCATAAAAAAAGGAGAGATGACAATGAGTGAAGACGTGGAAGATATGATACTTGACCTCTGGTACCTCAGAGACAAACCGTGGGAATCGGATTTCGTGAGAGATCAGGAGAAGAAGATTATGGACGACTTGAGACGGGATCGTCTGGAGCGTGAAGCCGCCCTGCTCAACAACGCCGCTGCGGCGGACGATGAAGAGGAGGAAATCAGCCATGAGGGATGAAAGAAAATCAGTCAGCGTGAAGTTCACAGCCCAAGTGAATCAAGCCGTTGAGCAATGGATGACGGAAACCTCCTGCTCACGCCAAGTAGCCATAATTGGACTGGTTGTCAAAGGGGCCAAGAGCATGGGTGTCTGGAGCGACGAGCCTCGCGTAGGCGCGACTAGCTTCGCTAGTGTACAATTAAACAATAAGCGTAGTACTTACGATGAGGGTACGACTAGTACCCGAAGAGTAAGTGCTACCAGCAATGAAGAGAGCAAAGAAGAAAATGCAAAGACAGACACCTTCTCTGATTTCTGGTATTCCATTCCAAAGCAGTTCAAGAGAGGAACAAGGGAAGAGGCGAAGAAGAAATGGAACTCAAGGAAGGTAGGCAATGAAATGCTCAAGAGCGGGCTGACGCCCGCTGACGTAGCTGATCGCTACGTCGCATACTTCAAGGCTTCTAAAGGAGAGGGATACGAGGGCATACGCTACGTCAAGCACGTGAGCAACTGGCTCGACGCATTCGGCTTCCATGACGAGGTTGTCTCGCCGGAGGATTTGCTGAACAAGAACCACTACGACGTGGACTTGACCTAAACGAAAACACAAAGGAAAGGATAGAGAGATGAAGGACAGAAAGAAGAACAAGACAGAGATAACAAAGGATGCGAACAATCTGCATGAGGTGCTGATCAAGTGCGGCGAGGCGTGTAAGAAATTCCATGCTTCGTTTTTCGACTACGAGATGGACGTCGCGGAAATGGCGATTCACGTCTTCTTGGACATCAACCGCGCCTCCGAAGACTACAGGTATGCATTGGTGCGGGCCGCTCAATCCAAGGTGGGTGACCGCCACAAGGACGACGTCACGTGCCACCACTTCTACGGGGACGAGAAGTGATAGCTCCACCAGACAGGCCGAAGGATCACGACGCAGAGCGCGGACTGCTGAGTTGCTTGGTCAAGGGGGACGTCATAGCGGTTGCTCTCGACGAGGGAGTGACCGCGAAGACCTTCCTCGATCCGCTTCATGCGGAGATTTGGGCGGCGATGGTGGCGCTGGACAAGGCGAAGGAGGAAGTGGACGAGGTGTCGGTTCTCCAGCGTCTGGGACGGCGCGTGGAGGACTTGGGCAAGGACAACTTGTGGAACGTGTTCAACGCATGCGACACGGCGGGTCACGTCCACCAGTTCGCCGGAGCCGCCAGAGAGGTGGAGCGTCTGAGGAGGGTGCAGTCCCTCGCGTTGTCCCTGCTGGACAGGGTGGCGATGAGGGAGCCTTCGGGCGACTTGGTGGAGGGAGCCGACAAGACGCTGTTCGGGTTGAACGCCCAGTCGAACGGACTGAAGGACGGCGCCGCAGTGGAGGAGGCGGCTTGGGCTGACTTCCTCGAAGCCCGCGAACAAGGCGGGAGGAACGGACGCCCCACGGGACTTGGCGACTTGGACAGGATGCTGGGGGGAGGGCTGCGGAACGGCACCCTCACCGTGCTGGCCGCTCGTCCGTCCACGGGGAAGACTGCCCTTGCCCTCCAGATAGCGGCTGGCATGATGGTGGACACGAGCGTGTACTTCCAGAGTCTTGAGATGAACGCGGGGAGCTTGGGCAAGCGGCTGATCTCCCACGTCAGCGGAGTGCCCGTCCACCTGATCGAGAGCGGAAGCATCGACAACCTCCAGCACGTGGCGGTGGAGGAAGCGAGGAAGACGTTGCGTTCGGGCAAGCTGAAGCTGGACGACAATGGGGGCGTCTCGATGGCGTTGTGCAGGGCGAAGGCGAGAAGGGTGAAGGAGTTGGGCCTTGTGGTGATAGACTACTGCGGTCTGGTTTCTCCCTCCGACCCAAGGATTCCAAGGGAGCAGCAGATTGCTGGCATCAGCAAGGACGGCAAGCTGTTGGCGGAGGAACTGAAGTGCCCCGTGCTCCTGCTGTCCCAGTTGAACAGGTCGGTGGAGCAGACTTCGCGGGAACCCAGATTGTCCGACCTCCGTGAGAGCGGGGCGCTTGAGCAGGACGCGGACGCCGTGGTGTTCCTCCATCAACCCGACAAGGAGGACAAGGAGAGGATCACCCTCATCCTCTCGAAGAACAGGTTCGGTCACACCGGAGTGAGCAGCTTGAGATTCGACAGGAACACGCAGACCTTCAACAAGCCACACTCGGAGGTCAAGAAGCCCTATAGGAGTCCTTTCGCTGACTGACGAGGGGTTGACCCTATGTCGTGGATTGCGAGGCTTTTAAGGCAGGGATATGATAACAACAACACAAGGAGACACAAGTGAATGAAGAAACAGGAACGCACCTCGACCTTTTTAGCGGCATTGGGGGATTTGCCCTCGCCGCCAGATGGGCAGGATACAGAACAATCGCCTTCTGCGAGCAGGACAGATTCTGCCAAGGAGTCCTCGAACGACACTGGCCAGACGTCCCCATCACCGACGACGTCCACGACCTCGACGGAAGAGACCATGAGGGAGTCACCCTCCTCACAGGTGGATTTCCTTGCCAACCATTCAGTACAGCCGGGAAGCGACGAGGCGAGGAGGATGACCGCGCGCTCTGGCCGCAAATGGCTCGCGTTATTGACGAGGCAAGACCCACTTGGGTACTTGGCGAGAACGTTGCTGGTCTCGTCACGATGGGCATCGACAACGTGCTTTCTGACTTGGAAGGCATGGGATACGCCGTCCAAACGTTCATTGTACCGGCTTGCGCCGTCGATGCCCCGCACAGAAGAGACCGCATCTGGATTGTGGGCAACGCCGAACACGATGGATCACAGGACGGATGTGAGGAAACCGGAAGAAAGGTCAGACAAGGCAAACAAAGGAGGATGCGCCAACCTAAGGGAACAGGTAGTCCATCCGAAGATGTGGCCCACGCCGACGGCGATGGAGCATGTAGATGGGGGAACCAACTTCAAGTCCTTGGCAAAAGTGGACAAAGGGGGGAGAATTTTAAGGAGAATCGCGACCCTGACGTTAGCGGGAAAAATCCCCGACCCAAGGACGGCGGATCAAGTGAAGTTGCTTCCGACTCCCTGCACTCGGGATTGGAAGGGAGCATCGGGGCGGGCGTACAAGGGGGAAGCGATAGACCTCCCGTCAGTAGTCGGTGGCTCCCTGAACCCGACGTGGGTCGAGTGGCTCATGGGATACCCAATCGGGTGGACAGACTCAAGGGACTTGGGAACGCAATCGTGCCCCAAGTCGCCTACGAGTTCATCCGACTGATGACATGATGCTTGAGAAAAAAGAGGGCGGCGAGGAAACCGAAGTTCTGCCCGCCGCCCGAAGAGAGATGAATGATAACTCGATCAAACAAGCACCGACTCGGCGGCACGTCAATGAAGAACTGGCATCTTGCTCCCGCCTGATTTCTTGGCGGCTTTCCGCTCGGCCTCCCTATCGCGTAAATCGCCAGCGCCAAACCTGCCGTGAATGATTTTTCCGGCGAACGGCAGATACTTGACCGATTCTATTTTCTTCCAGCTTTCGCCGTCGATCACGCGCACCACGTCTTGAAGCATTGTTTCCGCCACACCCAGCAACGGGGGAGCGACGGTGACCGCCAAGGTCTGAAGGGCAGCGGAAAAAGGTTCAGGCCCGCGCCCGCGCCCACCGTAAACGGGATTGGCGCGCCGCAGATAATCATATATTTGGAATCTTGAAAAACCTGACGCCGTCAATATCGCATCCAGTCCCGCGCGGGATGGTTCGAATCTCCGCCCGTTTATGAAGTCGGTGAGAGTGTTGACTCCTGCGGTCATCCCGCCGAAATAGGCAAACAACTTAACCAAGTTCGCGGAGCCTTCCTTCCATTGCTTCAACCCCTCTTTCCGTGTGGCTGGATTCTTCAGCTTTTTCGTGCCATGCCATATCTTGGACACCACGGATCGCCTCAAATGGTTTACGTAGGTCATTTGGAAAGTCTTCAGCGTGTAGCAGAACCTGCCGAATCCACCAGCCGTTATGTAGACGGCTGGCATGTTGGACATAGTGACGGGTTGTATCTTGCCCAACTCCATCAACACGGCGGTCTTCAGGTTCCAATTGTTCCAATCCTTTTTCGCCACAGCTTCCACCAAGTCGTCGAAATCCTTGCCGAACGCCTCCCCGAAACGCGCCCTGATCTCAGGAGACACATCATGGATGGTTTTCCCGCCTGCGGTGACGCGGGTTTTAATTCCCTTTCGGATATTGTAAAGCGTGGCGTTCAGCTTTGCGGTCTTCATTATGCCGTCGAACGTGGTGAATCCCGTGTACTTCAATATTCCCCTCGTCGCTTTCTCCGCCCCTGCCGAAAAGCCGCCGTGTCTCCCCCCGTCAAACATCTCCATGGCCAAGTTGCCTATCCCGAACTGCTCACGAAGATAAATCAAATTGTCTGGACGCGCCTTGTTGAATTTACCCTTCGTCAAGTGTCGCATGGCGTTGTTGAAGACGTGCTCGCTGCCCTCCCCCGCCATCTTCATGGCGGCGCGCAAACCCTCGGTATGCGCGATGAGTCCAAGATCACTGGTCTGCACCAGCGTGCTGCTGAACTGCCCGATGGTCAAGGCGTGGGTCGCTGCCCGCGCTGCCTGTATCCAAGGGCCGATGGGCTGGCGTCCGCCAGCGAACCGCCGCTGGAACAACTGCATCACCATGTCCTCCTGAGGTTGAGTTATCTTGCCCCGCGTCTCAGCGACTTGGGCCAGTCTTCTCTCCTCCCCCTTCGCCAATTGCTTGACGTTTCCCACTTGAAATTTCTTGAAAAACACGTCATCGACAAGAGTGCGCGTCGTGCCGTCCGCGTATCTTATCACCGTTCCTGACGGAAGCATCTTGTCGGGGTAGCGGAGAGAGGTGAGTATGCCGCCTATGGAATCATCCAGTTCACGCTCGGCGCCGGTGGGCAACCTCTTGCCCTTCGCCAATTCGGATGCCTTCGCTCCCCTCCCGAACAACTTGTTTTTCTCTATTGAGTAGACCATCTCGTTGACGTACGCTATAAAACTCGCATGATCGCCCTCGTAAAACGGCCTAGCCTTTTCCTCGATCCGCGCCATCTTGCGGGCTTGGACGTTGGACGGCTTGTGAATCGCTCTCATCCCGGCTCCCAAGTCGTTCGTCGCGGCATTGGCGACTGATTTCCGCATCTTCTTGTCGAGCTTGACGCTCATGTCGAGCTTGCGCCCCAAAACATCGTTCTCGAAATCACGCACTGCCTCGTCAATGACGCTTTTCTTCTCTATGCCCATCACCTTGTTGTACTTGTCCACCTTGTCCGACTTCACGGCGCGTGGATGATACCAAGGCAAGTGACCTATCTTTCCTCCCGTCATCCTGAATTCATCCGCCAAAGTGTCCGTTATCGTCATCGCGACGTTGAACTGGTCGGTCAGTTCCTGCCCGTTGACGATGGTGGTTCTGCCTGACGCCGCCATCCGATCACCCACCTCCTCGATCTTCAAGCGCATCTTGGGGTCACGCCCTATGTCAAGAACCATGTCGCTCATATTCTTGCGCTCTGCCTCTGAGATGACGCCTCGCTCCATTGCCTCGTCCAACGACTTGTAATATTTTCCGCCCTGTTCCCCCAACACGATGGGAATGGAACCCACCTTCGTCTCATATTTCATCAGACGCATGGCGGGACGCGGATGTATCTTCTCCACGGCAGTCATGATCTGCTCAAGCACGGCGTCCACCTTTCCCTGTCGAATGGGTGGAGTCTGGATGCCAAGGCTTTTCATTCCGCGTATATTGAGGAATCGGGGATTGAACTGGGAAAATCCGAACATCCAACCGCTCCAGTAGCCGTATCCCTCGTCCTCCGCCAACGTTCCAGTCGCATGACCGAAACCTGCCCTTATCGCCAACTCCTTGGCCACCGCCGGATAGGTGAACATCTCCCTCGTCGCAATGTCCGCAATGCCTTGCTGCGTCCAAGGATCGACACGTAGTCCACCCTTTGTCGGAGTGGTGACAGCGGCCTCCGTTTGCTCCGCCGCCGCCTTCGCCAAGGCTATCCGCTCGTTGCTCGTCTTCAGTTCATTCTGGGCGTTGTGAAGCACTCGCCGCAACTTGGCGGCATCCTTCAGTTGCAATTGTTCAAGCACCTCAGTCGGTTTGGCGATGCGGGTGGGAGAGATGCGGGCGATTTCCTTCCTCATCGCAGCCATCACTTCCTCTGGTATGTCGTCGATCAAGGGCTTGAACCCCGTCACTCCGTCCGTTGCGACATCGGCCACCGCCCCCAATGATTTCTCTTGGTGAGCAAGTTTATTCTTGTGACGCTCCTGTCCAGCCACCACGTCGTCCACGGTGTCCTGCATGGTGCGTTTCAGTGGAATGGCTTCTCCTGCTCGACCAGCGTCTTCAACCCCCCTTGCACCGCGAACAACTTCTTCCCTTCTCGCCCCCCTTAGCCCAAGGGGAGTTAAACTACTTGGCTCAATAGCCATCCTCTCCGCGTCAAGGGCAGACCCCTTCGCGGCCAACGCCAATCCCTCTTCCTTTCTTCCTGCGTTTATGAACTCTCTGGCCTGAACCCGTAACTCAACTGCCCTGTTTTTCAGAAACTCATGTCTGGCCGCATTGTCCTCTATCGCCCGACTCAATCTTTCGGCTTCGCTGACCGCGCCTCTGACAGGCAACCTCAGTTGCTCCTTTGCCTCAAGGCGCAAAGGTTCCGTTTTAGCTACCCCTCGCGCCTTCTCCCATGCCCTGCCCACCGTGCGTTCCATCGCGGCTGCTTCGTCTGGAGTGCGAACCAATGATTTTATTTGATTCTGCACATCCTTCAATTCCTCGGTGAGAGAAGTCATGCGCGCCATCTGCTTGTTCGTGGGCTTAGTCCAAAGATATTTCTCGCGGATATGTTCGCGTGTCAGCCCTTCTTTGCGAAACCAGCGCTCATCCGCGCGCTTGTGAATCTTGAGCGCGAACTGGTGTATTTCCTCCTCCAACGCTCCGCTTCGCTTTGTCAGCGCAGTCACTTTCTCCGCCACCTCCTTGGACACCTTCGGCGGCTCGAACGTCCTGTGCCAACCCGGCGGCGGGTTCTTCGGGTCTATTTTCAACAACTCGTTCTTGGAGTAAGGCAGCTTATTCTCCAAGTACCCCGCAACCTCGCTGCGTTTCATCCCCTTCATGCCGCGTACCGCGTCAAACCCCAAATTGAAAATCGTGCCTATGGCTATTGACTCCGCCATCGAGAGAAGTCTGTTGGGTTCGCCCTCGTTGAAAATCATATTTATTATGCTGTGTCCTTCGGGATTGTAGATTCTATCCACCCCGACCTCCACCGCAGCCAACGCGGCGAACGACTTCGCCTTCTGTTTCGCCCCCTCCCCGATGATGGACGTTAACCCCTTTTTCGCCAACTGTCTGTACGCATTGCCATACACTCCGACCACTCCACTCATTAAGCCAACCACCTTGGCTGTCCCAAAATCCTCGCCCTCTAGCTGGTAGAGCACACGAGCGGTGTCCCTGATCGATTGCTCCTCGTCGGTCACAGGTATGGGCAATGCCTCTCTGGCGGCTTCCGCAATTGCCATCCAAGTCGGACTGGTCAAGTCATGGGTCAAGCGACCCATTGGTTGCAGTTCGGTGCCTTTGGCCGACAACTCCATCGCCATCTTCTTCCGCATCTCCGCAGCCCTGCTTGAAATTGCCTTGAACTCCTCGCTTTTCCTGTAAAGGGGATGACGATCAACGTACATTTCCGCCAAATTAAGAAAATCGTTGTCCTCCAGTTCATCCCAACCCATCTCCTTGTTTATGATCGCTTGAAAATACAATTCGGTTCCGTGGTCGCGCAAGGGAACCTTGGGGGCGTTCTGCTTCTGCCACATCGCCTCGCGAAGAAGATGTGGAGGCAACTCTCCTTCATATCGAGCAAGGGTCGCCGCTGTCACCACTCCGCCGCCGGGAGCATATTCCTTGAACAAGTTGTCGTACTTTTCATTCACTCGTTCCTCTATCTTCCTGCGTATTTCATCCCTAGTCTTCTGCGATCCAAGCACGTACGCCCTCTTTAATTTCTTACTGGACTTCAAGGTTGATCTCATCACCTCGCTCTTCGTCTTCATCAACGCCCTGTAGGCATCGAAGCCACCTAACCCCACCGTGTCTTCTAGGTGTTTCCTTATGACTTCCTTCGGCTTCAACGGCGTCGGTTCAACGGGAACCATTTGCCACTCCTTCATTTTCTCCAACTCACGACGAGTTGTCTCGACGTCCACTCCCCAGTTCCTAGCAAGGCGCTTCAAGTCCGCCTCGGAGAGCTTCCGCGATGGGTATTTTTCCACGCGCTTCCTCGGCATCACGGGATACGGTGCCCCGGTGCGAAAGTCCTGCGGAGGACTTTCCCCGAAGTCATCCCCCTTGGAGAAAGGGTCTTTCTCCTCCTTGGGAAAAGGCATCAAGTCGTTTTCGGGACTCATAGATCAATATCGTCAAGGCTCTTGTTTAACTCATCTTCGGAAATGTCGCCGCCACCACCGCGCTGCGCCGCTCTGCCTGCTGGCGGCATCGCGTCACGCCCTTCCACGGCCTTGCGATAAGCCCTCAACTTCTTTGCCATATCCCGTTCTTTGGGAGTACCCTCGTCTAGAGTTTCCAAATCTTTCAAGTCCTCCACGTTATATTTATTTCCTTCCTCATCCGACCATTCATAATCCCACGTGCCATCCTTTTCTCCGCCTTTGCCCTGCGTCACCACCATGTCGTAAGCTGCCACGCTCAGAGTGACGTCATCGTCATAAAAGACACCGCTGCCTTGGTTCTCAACAGTGATCATATGCATTTTCTCCCCCATGTTCTTCACTTTGGCTTCCCAAAACGGACGTGACTTGTTCGCGACGTCCTGCCAAGTGTCTCCCTCGCTAAACGTTCCCATTATGAACGGCTTGCCAGTGCTCATGTCTATGATCTTGCCATCAGGGGCGATGCCAGTGTTGGGAAGTACCGACCCGTCAGGCATATGCACTCCCCTTAGTTTAACGGCCTTTCCTTGCACTTTTGCGTCCAAATTGTCTGACAGCAAATCCCTGTGCCTGCGAATCGACTTCGAGTTATCGAGTTCCTCTTCAAACGCAGCTTTTCGCGTCGGGTCAGTTTCCTCGCGCCACTTTGCATCCAATTTTGCAATTTCCAAATTAAGCTCTTCCTTTTCCTTTTTCACTGGAATAAGCGCAACATCAGCTGCTTGGAGTTTGGCTCTGTTCCTTCGCTCATCTATGAGAGCTTTTAGTGCTTCAGGACTATCTGCTCTATCTAAATTACTCATGAATAAATCGTTTTCTTTGATCTTTGCAGTTAAATCCTTTATTTTAATATCGTAATCTCGCGTTCTATCCATGAGGAGGTTGATGTTCTTGGTTTGTTCCGTTGTCGCCCGCCGCGCGTCAAGCTGACTCCCCAAGGTTAAATGTTTGAACATGTTGGTGGTATATGCAGCCCTTTCCTTCGACGTGACGTTCTGGTCTTCCAGAAAACTTTCAGCGGTGTCGTAGTAAACCTTCATCTCAGGGTTACTTTCTTTGCTCTTTGCTTGTTTAAGGAAATCCAACCCGCTTCTTATCTCACTCAATTCCACCTTTTGCTGCTCCTTCCGCAACCCGTACTTCTCGATACCCTCGCCTATCGACTTGCCAACTCCCTTGTACGCTTCGCCCCATGCGGCTCCGCCCTGCGCAATCGGACTGAAGTCCACCGTGGGTACGGTATATCTGCCTTGAAATGGTGATTGTCCTCTAGCCATGACCTATGCCTCCAATTTGGAATCCATGAATATCTTGATCCGCGCCTTCACTTCGGGCTTGTCCCTTATGCTCTCCGCCACCGCCTCGCCGTTCAGCAAGTACCAGTCGCGGAACCATATCGGGGCGTGGTTCAGCATCCATTCGCGGAACTGCATCCACTTCGGATTGCTCTCCCCGTACACTTCGCGGGCTATCCAGCAGAAAAATCCTGTTCCACCCGTAGCCATACCACCAAGTATGTTGCCAGCCATCCCCATCATGCCAGCGCCGCGCCTCGCGCTTGCTCCAGCTTGAGCGGCTTGCAAGCCCATCTGCTGACCCTGCTGGCCCAGCATGTAGCTCAAGCCGGCCTCTGGATTGAAGACCACTCCCGGCCCTGCGCCCAATCCAGCTTGTCCAGCCCCAAGACCAGCTTGGGCAATCTGTTGCCCCATCCCGCTGGGTCTTCCCAAAATCGCCATGAACGGATCAGCCGACATCGCCCTGCTCGCTCCCATCGTCTGCTGGGCATAGCGTCTCGCCGCTTCCCTGCGGGCATCCTCCGACTGCATCACTTGACCGGCGTATCCACGCCGCTCCGACCGACGCGCCATACGCGCCCTCTCCAAATTCTCCAGTTCCGCAACCGCAGCCATCGGGTCAAGCTGGCGTCCGCGAGCCTCCATCGCCTGACGGGCTTCCTGCTCGGCGTTCCTGCGCTCTCTGGCGCTCAAGTCGCTTCCAGCGGCCAATCCCTCCTGTGCTTGCTCACCCATCATTCCAAGAAGTCCGCTGTATTGCCCCTGCGCGGGGCCAGCCAGTTCCTCCCTCGCCAAGCCACTCATGTCGCCAAGCATCATGGAACTAAATGGATCGGCCTCCCGTAACGCGCGGGTGGCTTCTCTCCCCATCATTCCGACGTCCCGTATGTCAGCCGCCCGTTGGCGTTGGGCGCCGTACTCCGATATGTCCGCCCCGTATTGGGCGAGTCCCCCGAACTGTCCACCCCGCGTGTAGCCCGGATAACGAGCTTGCTCCATCACGCCCTCTGGGCCAACCCTACCCGTTGTGAAGTGGCGGGCTGGCGTTCCGATCAAGTCGATCAAGCCGCCTCCGCGCCCCTCTCTGCCAAGCAAGCTCTGCCGCATGATGTCGCTCTCCATCTGGGCGTAGGCGGGGCGTCCGTATTGCTGAGAAGCCTCCGCCTCATACATTCGGGGAGCCAGAGCGATCTGCGACTCAAGGGCTTCCCTCATGGACTCGCCGTAGGGCTGCTGAGTCGGAGCGGGCGGCACGTCCACGTCCCCCTTCTTGTAGGAAGGCACCCCCCCGCTCGCTGGTTTGCCGCTTCCGCCCATGCTCTTCAGCATGGCCTCCTCAAGAGGATTGGCGTATATGAGACGCTCGCCTTGCGGCGCCGCCTCGTTCAGTTTTCCAGCCGCTGTGGTCAAGTTCATTTTATTTTCCCCCGAATCCTGTCCCATTCGTATTTGCGCAAAGTCGTTTCACCTTTCTCCGTCAACCTGCGGAACATCAGCCAAGGCAACGGTTCCAAAGAGTCGAACATGTTGGGCAGGGCGTTGTCTCCCGCCACCCATCTGGCGTACCAGCAGTCGGGTTCCTCCACTCCCCACTGCCCCCTCGGCGGCTTGGACGAGTCGATTGCCTTCACCATCATGAAGAAGCGCGGGTTCGATATGACTATGCCCCCCGTCATGTAGTTCGCCAGTTCCTTCACAAAGTCCTCGCCCGTCTCGTAAAGCATCACGATGCGGTCAACCGGAGAATAACCCTTCAGTTGCTTCAGCAAGGCCGTCTTTATCCCACCCATCCTATTCCACCGCCTCCGCTCTGGCGCCCAAGGTGAGGCTCGCGCTCTCCACCACCACGTGCTTGAAGGTCGGTCGCCCGACCAACACGTTGATCTCGACCCTTGCCGAATAACCCCTGTTCCTTATGCCGAACCGCGTGAGCAAGTCCTCGTCCGAAGTCGCAGTCACCGTGATGGCTTCCGTGCTGGTGTCCGGGTCGTTGGTGTGGGCAGTCAACGTGAAGGAGTCGTTCGCGCTCATCGTGGACGCCACCTGTCCCGTCATGAAACGCTTCACTCCTATGTTGTTCAAAGTGTAGCTTCTGGTGATCAGCTTGCCCGCAATCGCGGTAGTCTCCTCGGTGTCCGTTCCCAGCACCCGCGTGGAGTGATCCACGCTCCCCTCGCCGTACAGCCACCACCCCTTGTCGTTGGAAACGAACAGGCGCCGTCTCTGGTTCCCCGTCCCGAAACTGGTTATGAAGAAGTCGTCCACCACGAATCCGCTGGGGAAAGTGTCCTTTGAAACCCACGCATCCAGAAGGAAATCGTAGACCAGAACCACCGTGCAGTCCAAGCTGTCGTTCACTGGCAGGGACAGAAAATATTTGTTGTCGAACACTATGCCCGACGCCTTGTGGATCGCTTCCTCGTCGAAGTTCACCGTGCCCAGCACGTCGTTCACGGGACGCGACAACGGCATGGTGAACGCCGACACCTTGGAAATCGCTATGGCGTCCCCCTTGGCGGGGTCGAACCCCGGCTCCAAAGCGTAGATTCCGTTGTCGCTCAGAAAGTAGGTGTTGGGGCCGGACTGCGCTATGCTCTTTCGACTGACGCACCCGAACTGGCGGGTTATCTCGAAGTGAGTCGCCGTGCTGGTGTTCCGTATCCCCGTCAGGATATGGATGCTGCGCCGGTTGAAGACAATCACCTGATCCTCCTGATAGGGCATCGCCCCGACCACGAAATCCGCCGACCCCTTGTTCATGTAGAACTCGCTGTCCACCACGTACTCGTCCGTGTCGAGGATGTCGCTCATCAAGATGGTCTGCGAATTGTTCGCCACCGAAGAGGACACGGTGTCTGGGTTGGGCACGATCAAACGGTTGCGGAACCACAAACCCCAGTCCGCGTCGGGACAGGCGCTGCCCGAAGTCGCCGTGTTCGTCTTGGCGGCGAACTTGCTCGAAGTCACTCCCGCTCCGCCGGAGGAGAACACGTTGTCCCACTCCAACGGTCTGGCTCCGCTTCTGAAAATGAACACCTTGTCGTTCGCGTGGAGTATGCTGGGCTTCATGGTGTCCGCCGCGCTTCGCACCACGTGGGTGCCCGATCCGGCGTCCGTTACGTCCAGCACCGCCCCCCCGCTAACCTCCGACAACTTGAAGGTGTTCGCCGCGACGTTTGATATGTAATACTTGGCCGTCGTGGACAATACGTTGCCGTCAGCCGTGGGCAAAGTGCCCGTGCTGTCCACGTAGACCGCGTCAGTGTTCGAGAACCCGTGGGCTGTCTCCGTGAAGGTGTTCGCGCTGGTGTCCACCGAACCGAAGGCCACCAACGCAGTGACCGCCGCGTTGGACACCACGGACTGCACCGTGTGGTTCCCCGAACCGACGTTGGTTATGTCTATCGCCGTGCCCGCGCGGGCAAGAGTCAAGGTGGTCGCAAGCTGAAAGTCGTTAGTTCCCGTGTCTATAACGTAGTACACCGTCCTCACCTTGATCGGAACGGGCATCGTCCCGCTGCTGCTCACCTCCACCGCGTCACCCGTCTGGAAACTGTGGCTGGATGAGGTCGCCTTCTCCGTCGAGGTGCTCCATGACCCAGACGCTATCGTCGCTGAATAGTAGGGCACCGCAAGCTCCGTCACGTTCAATGCCATGAAGTCGCCGTCCTCCGTGGTCAGATATGCCCCGTCTTCGCACAGCAGTTCGCCAAGTTCCGACGTCCTGTTCCACAAAAGAGCCTTGGTGCGGGTCGCCGCCATGACGTAGTCTATGTTCGAGTCGTCTGGATCGGACACCGTGGCGGCGGTGAACACCTCGTCGTAGCCCGGATAGTGGGTGAACGTCACCGTGCTCCCGGCCTTGAACTCCAACCCCTCGCGCACGACCGCCTTGCCGCCGTCGAACCGCATGTTCTCGCTCGTCGTCACCAACCCCTGCTTCAACGAGGTGGGTTCGGTGTAGCTGTCCAGACCATTGAACCCCCCGTCACCGTCTATGTCGATGGGATCGTCCAAACGCCCCGTGGAGCGTTGCCATTCGCCATATTGGGAGAACGCCACGTCAACCTATCCAAGAGGGTTTCGACTTCTTCGAGTAGGCGGCAGGTTCCGTCTCCGTGAAAGCTTCCTTTTTGGGCACCTTGGCGAACAACTCGTCCTTGGGGGCATCCGCGTAGGATATTCCCTTCTCGTCCAAGAACGTCTTGATCTCAGCCTTCGTGCTTGAATTGGTCGGATGGGCGTCGGACTCCGCCTTCTTCGCCTTGTAGGCATCTATGTTCTTCTTCTGCTCCGCTTCGTATTTTTTCTGCTCGGTGGCCCAATCCAGTTTCTCCGAATCATCGATGTCCCGTATCTTGATGTAGCTTTCGCCCGTGAGTTTCTCCAGCGCCCGAATCACCTTCGTCATGTCCACGGCGATCTCCTTGCCCACGAAAGCGTTCTTGGCTGAATAACTCCACGCCATAGGCTCGGAACGGTCACCCAGCAAATCGAAGTTGTGGGGACTCAGGGTACTGATGTTCCCCGCTTCATCCCGCACCTTTAGCTCCGAACTGCTGGTGGCGTCCTCCGCATACAGCACCACGCCGTTCGCAATGCTCGCCGCTGGGGCCGTGCCGTTGAACAGACACAAATTGCCCACGGACGAAGTGGGAGTGGCAAGACCGCCAATCAATACGTTGCCGCTCGTATCAATAGCCATCCTAGTTGCTCCACCCGTGACATCGTATATGAAAATACCGTCAACAAATCCACCACTTCCACTTCCAACGTTCATTATGCTCCAATCCCTGTCGCCATATAAATCAAGTTTGGAATCTTGGTTGGTGGCTGCTGTTACCCTAATTTCCACAGAGGCCGCATCAGTACTGCTCACCTCAAGAAGAGTGGCTGGCGCAGTCGTACCAATGCCGACGTTTCCGTCCTCAATAATCCTCATCTTCTCGCTCAGTGAACCACCTGTCTCCTTGGTTAAAAAAGACATGTAGCCCTCTGTGTTGGTTCCCCCTCCCGCGCCATCAGAGTCCAGCAAAGTTCCTGTTATCGCTGCGGCGAAGGAATTCGAGGAACCCGACAATGCTCCCATCTGGAGTTTTGCGGCGACTCCGGTGCCATTACCCGATATGTCCGTGGCGCGTGTGAGGGACAGGGTGTCGGCGCTTGTGCTGCTCACGTGCAATGGGCCAGCAGGAGAACCGGTTCCCACTCCAAGGCGTCCGTTTGAAGTGTCCACCGCCACAGGCTCTGCCGTGGTGCTTCCCGCCCCAATCCCAGCCGCCTTGAACACGGTGGCTGGCTTGATGCTCTTGGTCGTGCCGCTGGCTGCGTCGGTGGTGTCGCTTATGTCCACTATGGGAAACAAGTCGCCCACGGCGGGCGTGGTGGTCAGTTCGGTCAACGCTGATATTTTCTTTGTGCTCATGAATGTGTCTCCTTATACGCTTGCCACGAAAATCTCCACGTCGCAGGACGCCGTGTCGGCGTCAGCCGTGACGTTCACCAAGTCGCCAAGGGAATAGGTCAGCCCCGTCCCGTCTATGGCGTCCATCGTGTCCACCACCCCCCCCGAATTGTCGCCGGGGAATATGAACGAGTGTCCCGCGTCCAACTTGACCGCGAACTCGTCGTCGTTCTCGTTCTTGAAGGTCAGGGTGACGTGATTGGTGTCGTCCAGATTGGTGAAGCGGATATATCGGACGTCCCCCTCTATGAAGGTGCCCGAACTGATCGCTGACGCATGGAACGCAATGACCTCCGCCTCCGTCGTGGTAACCGTCACGATGCGCTTCGACACCTCGTTGACGCTCGCTATCGTCTTGGTGTTGGTGGCTCCCTGCTCCACTCCGTTCAACTCGATTGATTCCTTCAGCGTCACCGTCAAGGTGGCGGCAGTCAGTGTGGTAGTCATTATTTTTTCCCCGCAATTAGTTCAGCCAGACGCTGTATTTTCTCCTGCGTCACTTCTATTTTGTCGTAAATCTTTCGTGTGTCGTTCCTGCGGTCTTCGTCCGCCTTCAGCAACGCTTGGTGATTCTCCTCCACCCGCTTTCGCCACTCCCTGTCCGCCACGTCGTTCTTGGCAATCTCGTTGATGGCCCGCGACAACCTGTCGTTTAGGTTCCCGTGGTCACCCTCCAGCGCCTCGATGCGACTATGTTCCTTCTTGAGCATCCAGCTTATCCCGCCGATGACCAAGGCGATTCCCAGCAAAATCAACTCGTTGACGAATTCCACCATGTCATTTCTTGTTAAGCAAAAGGTTCTCCATCCTCTCCACCGCGTTCTTTATCTCCTCAATGTGTGAAAACAAAGTCTTGTTGGTGGCCTCACTCGCTCCCTTCGCCTCCGCGAACTTGATGGACAGCTTGTTGAGGTCGGCGCTCGTCTGGCGCACGTCGGTGGCTTGCGTTCGCCAAAGATATCCCAGCAGACCCATGACGATCATCATGACCAACTCGACGACCCCGAAATCCACGTTCATTTCAACAACTCCAGAAGAAAGAATATCGAAGCGCACACGCCGATTATAACCAGCGACTTGTTCCGCTTGCTCAGTTTGTCGAACTCAGCCTTCAGTCTTTTTAGTAGTTCCATTTGCGTTTGTCTTTCGATGAACGTACCGCGTGTATATGATCGGCACGACGTTCCATAAAATCAACCCGATGCAAACCAGCTTGATGGTGTCCATCACCGCGTCGATGGCATTCTCCACGAAACCCTTCTGCTTCCCCATCCCTGCCGCCAGCAAGGCTTCGACGTCACCTTTCGTTAAGGATTTGATGGTGTCAGTCGCTTCCTTCAAATCCTCGTTGCCCTTCATTAGTTCTCCGGTAAGAACTCCAGCCCCAGCGCCAGCCGCCGCAGTCACCGGGCCTCCCAGCGCGCCAGCCGCACCACCCACCACACCACCAAAGGTCGGGTAGAAAGTCCGCATCGAGCAGGAGCAGAGAAGCAACGGAACAACCATGATCAAGTGTTTCATTCCGGTGGCGAAGGTAAATACCAAGAGGAGTCGTAATCCACCAAATCACCAGCATTGAACTGGTCATCGCATTTCCATGTTCCATCCATCATCACGGTGAAAGGGTGTTTGCCATGATCATCATGCTCCTCGTTGTCGATGGCGCGGCGCTCAGAATATTCCGTTGTGCCGCCAGTGGGTATGCCCAGATGCGTCTTGATTGCGGAATGGCGCGTGTTCCATCCGCTTGTTGATGAATATAATTGGAATTTATTAGCCATCAGAATCCATCGTATTTATTTTTGAGGTAAGTCTCCACCGTGGCGAAATCACTGTCATCCAACGCCGTGTTGAAGATGATGTATTCGGCGCAATCCCAATCTGGAGTGTTGCCGCCGTGCCGCCCCACGGCAGTCACCCCGGATGCTGAAGTTAAGTTGGCGCTTGCGGTGAAAGTTGTGTTGGTTCCCTCGTTGACGCTCCAGTATGAGGATGACCCATCGATGTGAACCCCCACCATGAACAAACTCTCCTCGGCGCCTCCGTTGACTCCACCTCCGCTCGAAACAGGTTCATACACAAAGAAAGCCTGTGATGCGTGATTGACTCCGATGTTTCCCTTGTTTGCTAAACCCCAATTAACCAAACGACCTACCGATGGTGCCGTTCCGTCACATTTACCAACCAGAAAAATCGTGCCAACGTCGCTCGTGGAGTCCACGTAGACGGTGGTGTTGCTTATCACCGTTGACGCAGAATTAGTGAAACGCAAAGTGGATAAATCATTGAAGTCGGAGTTCACTTCATCGAGCGCCGGTTGCGCTGATCCAGTTCCCTGAACAAGTTCTGCGTCATTTCCCTCACGGGACATCCATGAAGATACCGCCCCTCCGCTATGGGTTACCGAATCTTCGTAGGAAGCGTCCCACCATGCCGCAGGGCCAAGGTCGATGACGTCCTGCTCACCCTCCACCAAGGTTCCCGAAGACGCCGCTGGCGCTGCGGCTGTCGCCGCAAAGGTTCCTCCGCGATTACCGCGAGCCGCGCAGAACGTCAGGGACATCACTCTATGGTGACGCCTATCCGCATCGTGATGCCGGACGCCGTGTGGGTCGGTGTGGTCGCGCCGCGAAGCACTCCCCCGACGTATATGTTGTCGTCCGTGCTCTGGAAAGGTATCGGCGCAAACGCAGACGGGGCGATCACCTTGCACCCTATCATGTCCTCGTAGGTCGCTCCCGAATCAACGTACCCCAATATCGAGGCAGCGTGCGCGTCCGTGATGGTCACCCCCGCGTTGAAGGTGCCCAATGAGGCCGACGAGGAGTCGCTGAAGAACACCGTGATCTGTCCGCCGTTGTCGTCCTTGTCCAGCAGAGTGAAGTTGTTTATCGTGCCGCGCACGGGACGAGCCGCCGAAGCTCCCGCGCTCAACGCGACTGACTCGAAGTCGAACAATATATCGTTCTGGGCATAGGCGTTCGTGTCCAGCGTCGGCGTGTGATCCAGCACCAAGGTTATGAAGTTTGTTATCCGTTGAGTTGCCATTAGTATATCCGATTTTGTTGGTTTACGTGCGTGAGCGTCATGGTGTGGGTCTGTTGATTCTGCTGACGCTCCAGCTTGTCCAGTTCGTCTAAAATGATCCGTTCCCCTATCGCCAAGGCGTTGTTCGCCTTGTCATGCTGGCCGTCCACCAGCAACATGTCCGCGAACACCCCCTGTATGATGTATTGCTCGAACAAATAAGGTACGTCCGTCGAGGTGTCCGTATAGTCCTTGAAACGCTTCCTGTAATGCACGTACACGGGCGTCGAGTCGTTCTTGTTCAGTATCAACGCCCCGTCGTCGTTCATGTGGAACGGCAGTTCATGCGGATACGCCGTCTTCCACGGGTCGTTCTTGTAGACCGTGAAGACGTCGCCCACAAAGGGACTCGCCCCCTCGTAGTCCACCGTGAACACCAAGTTCGCTGTAGCCGCCGCCCCCGTCCCGGCCCCCCCGCTGAAGGTCACGTCGGGCGCCGTCGCGTAGTTGCTCCCCGCGTTCGTCAAAAGTATGCTGTTCACCGCGTTGTCCCTGATCGTCGCAGTCGCTGAAGCTCCGCCCGCTGAGAACGCTATGGTCGGCGCGCTGGTGTAGCTCGCTCCCGCCGAATCAATCGACACGCTCCCCACGCGCCCGTTCACCGCCCTCTGCTCGGTGGGGCATATCTCAGGCCATCTCGTCCTGTCCCACGCCAAGCGGGCGTACTTGTTGACCGCCGTCAGTATGGAATTCTTCTCGTTCGTAAGCAGGGTGTCCACGCCCATCATGCGCTGCACCTTGGTCTGCACGTTGTCATAGGTGACTTTTCTCATTTGCCAGTAACTCCCCTCAAGTGCGGATTGTCCCGAAAGAACTCGTCCACGAATTGCTTGTCCTGCCAGCACCCCGGCTTTTCCTGCTCCCAGCGAAACCATTCCCTCGCCGGAACCACCAGCTTCAACTGGCCTATCCCGTCTGCCTTCGCCACACCCATCGCGCGCGCTTCGAGATTCGCCTCCTGCGCCCGCTTGCTCGCCTCATGCCGCTCCAAATCCACGTGATGGCGGATGTGGCGCTCCAAGCCCTTCATGTAGGCCGACCCGTTGCCAGCCTTCCACTTCGGTATGAATATCTCAGACATGTCCCCGCAGGTATGGGGGGGGGCGGGATGGGAACCGCCCTCCCCCAAGATACCTAAGTGAGCGTCAACCCACTGCGTTGGCTGAATGCATAGCCAAGTAGATGTCCAACTCTCCTGCGGTGAGCGCCGACGGCGACCCACTGCTGGAGTTGGTGAACAACGCCTCAAGCGCATCCGCTGCGGCGGCGAAGGTTCCGGCCAATGTGGTCGGAGCAGCACCGGCGCCCGTGATGATCGGCCCGACGGCAGCCACGCTGGTCGACGTTATGAAGTTGTTCGGATCACCATCCGTTCCAACCTCAATCGCCAACGCGCCGGTTCCAGCGAAAGCAGTGGTCACGTTGACCAACGCCTTGCTGATGACGAAATCAGTGGGCGTACTGCCCAAGGTCACGGTCACGGTGTCCGAAGACCCCGATCCCTCGTCAATGTCGGTGTACTTGACCGTCCACTTGTGAGTGAAGCCCTGCGCGCGCTCCTGATTGCTCAAGGTCGTCT
>Ga0310345_10000800_pt1 | contig 40348 bp, 38 predicted proteins | sample HC15DNA20500_MG_FD_204667 | JGI IMG/M metagenome (GOLD analysis project Ga0310345, IMG submission 204667) | Marine microbial communities from station ALOHA, North Pacific Subtropical Gyre - HC15-DNA-20-500_MG | ecosystem: Environmental > Aquatic > Marine > Oceanic | place: Pacific Ocean: North... | reverse complement strand
GGAATGCCGTCCGCCGCATGGCTGCGCGTTTTTCACCCTTGGCCAAGAGCAGGCCCTTCCGATCCGCTTCCGGCCGACCCTTACGCCTGTTGCGGCAGCGTGGCGAGGATGAAATCGGCGCGCTCGGCAACGCTCGCCTTGGGCAGAAGCACCCTCTCGTAGCCGAGCGCCGGATAGGCCTTCAGAAGCCGCTCATGTTCCGCAAGCGCCGCATCGAGATCGTGCCGCCGCGCCTCATCATGAGCGTAGATCTCAGGCCAGGGCGGAGCGAGGAAGACCTGATCGTGATAGCTGCGGTCGGCGCACCAGCGGACCAGCGCATCGTCACCCGTGAGGTGCTCCAGATAGGCGGCCGCATCGATCAGGCCGCGATCGAAGAACACCCAGCCCTCGGCGCCCACCGCGCGCTCCAGATCGTTCAGAGCCATGGCGATGGCGCGCTTGGCGAAGGCGACCGCATCGTCCCAGGGCAGGGCACTCCCGCCCCGCGCGACCTCGTCCTCCACGATCCTGCGTCCGGGCTCCTCCACGGTCGAATAGCCGGGTGCGGTCAGCTCCGCAAGGAGCGTGGACTTGCCCCCGCCGGAGCAGCCGGAGATGACGACGAAACGGTTCATGGGAACCCATGATGCGGTATTGAAAGGAGTGGGGAAGGCCGCGATGGCAGATGGGTTGGGAGGCGAACCGAGAGGCGCCGCTCGCGGCGCCGTCCCAATGCAGATTCGTGGGTTCGCATCTTGGGTACCGGCGGGAAGCCCGCGAGTTCAACACATCAAACACAAGTGGCGGATGGGGTGGGATTCGAACCCACGAGACGCTTGCACGTCTGCCGGTTTTCAAGACCGGTGCCTTCAACCGCTCGGCCACCCATCCTTCCGATTGGCAGACAAAGCGCTCCGGCCGTTCAGCGTCAAGGGTTCTGGTGCGAAAAGGCTGCATCCAGCCTCGCAGCCGGGGACGATGCCGCCATTTCACTGGCGGGGTGGGCGCAAAACTGGCCATATGGGCGGAAGCGAATAAGCAATCCGGGCCGAAGGCGCCCGAGGGTTTAGCTGCCGTCGATCATGAGCACCGAATCTGCCACTGCCGGCGAGCCGGCGCCCGAGCCGCCGGACGTTTACGGCCGCCACGCGCGCGTGCCGAGCCAGATCCCCCTGATCGGCTGGATCCAGATCGTCCACCGGGTCTGGCGCGAATCCGGCCGGGACAACCTCTCGGTGGTTTCGGCCGGCTGCGCCTTCTACGCGCTCTTCGCGATCTTCCCGGCGCTCTCCGGTCTCATCGCCCTCTATGGGCTGATGGCGAGCCCAGCCACCGTCGAGCAGCATTTCAGCATCCTGGATGCGCTGCTGCCGGAGCAGGCCTACGTCATGGTGGAGGAGCAGATCCATCGGCTCGCCACAGCCTCCGGCCAGTCCCTCGGCTATAGCCTCGCCATCAGCCTCGGCATTGCGTTCTGGAGCACGAACTTGGCCGCGCAAGCCATGTTCGCCGCTCTCAACATCGCCTACGAGGAGGAGGAGAAGCGCACGCTCCTCCAATATTATTTCGGCGCCTCGGTGTTCGCCGTGGTCGGTATACTCGGCGGGCTGCTCATGCTCCTCGCCATCATCTACGTGCCGAACTGGATGGATTTCCTCGGGTTCTCGGAGCCCTTCGAGCAGCTCGTTCGCTTCGCCCGCTGGCCGTTCCTGGCCGTGGTGACCCTGCTGATACTGGCGCTGCTCTATCGCTACGGGCCATGCCGCCGTCCCGCCAACTGGCACTGGGTCACCGTCGGCTCGATCTTCGCCACCTGCGTCTGGCTGCTCGCCTCGGGCGGCTTCTCCCTCTATGTCGCGAACTTCGCCAATTACGGGCGAATCTACGGCTCCCTCGGCGCCGTCATCATCCTGCTCTTCTGGCTCTATCTCTCTTTTTACATCGTGCTGATCGGCGCGGAGATAAACGCCGAGCTGGAGCTGCAGACCGCGGAGGACACCACGGTCGGCGAGCCGAAACCCATGGGCCAGCGCGGCGCCTTCGTGGCCGACCACGTGGCGGGCGGGGCGAGTGGCGCCAAGCGTCCCTTCAACCCCCATGCAGGCAATCCGCTCTGAATCGCACCCCTACACAAAATCTGGATGCTGCCGGCAGCGGCGGCGGTTTAGATAGCCGAGGCTGAGCACGGCGACGATGCCGGCAAGCCCCGCATAGAGCCAGGCATAGGGGTGGTGCGCCGTATCCAGGTGCCGGGCGATGAACGGATCGCTGATCACGATCTCGCCGGCGATCCACCCGAGCATCGCCGCACCCGCCCAGACGACGATGGGGAAGCGCTCCACCGTGGCCAGCACCAGGGCGGCGCCCGCCATGATTAGCGGAATGCTGACCAACAGGCCGAAGATCAGAAGCTCCATGGTGCCGCGCGCGGCCGCGGCGATGGCGATCACGTTATCAAGGCTCATGATGATGTCGGCGACCGCGATGATCCGGATCGCCCGCCAGAGCGTCTCGCCGGACTCGATATTGCTCTCCGCCTCCTGGGCGTCGGGCGCGAGCAGCTTGATCGCGATCCAAAGCAGCAGCCCGCCGCCCGCAATCTTCAGATAGGGGATGGTCATCAAGGTGGTGATCACGCCGGCGAAGGCGACCCGCATGGTGATCGCCACGCCTGTGCCCAGCACCAGGCCGGAGAGGCGCTGGCGCGGCGGGAGGTTGCGGCAGGCGAGCGCGATGACGACGGCGTTGTCGCCGGATAGCAGCAGATCGATCCAGATGATTTGCAGGACGGCTAACAGGAAGGAGGGATCGTCCAGTGACATGTCCGGCGCTTCTTCCCCTCAGGAGTCCAGGGTTCCGTCGGGCCGAACCTTCTCGGTGTGCCCCGATCCGCTGGTATCTGTTCCGCTCCACGAAACGATGGATCGCGCATGAAGCGCGTGACCTCTAGATAGGTAGTTGCGCGACCGGCGCGATTGAAGTGATGCCCGCCCAAACAAAGTGTTGCCCGCCGAAACCCTGTGCACCGGGAACCAAGCGCGAAAGAGAACGCTTTACGAACAGGTCCCGGTCACGACATTGTGGCGGACCTGCTCGAAACGGAAGGCACTAACGCCGGCGAATCGGGCAGCAACACATCGAAATGAATGGGGGGGTATTCCAATGGACAATTTCGATCCGGCTATCGTGAACCCGCTGATCGCGCTGATCGCTGGCGTGGTCATCCTGCTGGTGCCGCGGATGCTGGCGTACATCGTCGCCGTCTATCTCATCATCGTCGGCATTCTGGGCCTCGCCGCGCACCTCTAGGCGCCCGAGCACTCAGACAGGTTTTGTTACAAGTCGCAGCTAGCTTGGCCACGCCGCTTCACCTATAGTCGCAGGCGGCGCGGCCAGGCTGGCCGTTTGTCGACTCGGTCGGGGGCCGCCCTTTGCAAGGGATTGGCCGAGACGAAATCGCCAACAAACGGGTTGCGGCGGCAGGCGACGGCGACGCCGGTTCAGCCAGCCGCGGTTGACAGCCGCTCTTCGGGCGGCAAGATGCGAGTCTTAATTCAGACTCATTTGCGCCATGCTTCGTGCAGGTGAGTGGTTTGGATAGCAGGGACCCAAGCCAAGCAGATCGCTCGTGGAGGGGTGGATAATCCATGTCGGTTCGGCCGACCCTGTTGTCTTTGGCTATCGCGCTTTTATTGCCACTTCTCTTTGCCGCCGGTGCGATCATCGATCAGTGCCGGGCAGAGCCGGATCCCGCGCGTGCCGAGACCTCCGATAAAGGGACCCCAGCTAAACCTGCGGCTATGGAGGCGCTCGGCGCAGAATCTGCGGCCGCCGCCGAAGCCGGACAGGGCGGGGACGCCGCGCCCGACAAGCCGCAAACCAGCGGTCGTGCCGCGACGGTAGACGGTCAGACGGCCGACGCCGAAGAGGGCAGCGCGGAAGACGAACCCAAGCCTCAGCAAGCCGCCGAACAGACCGACAAGGTCGAGCCCTATCGTTGGCTCGCAAGGCGGAGCGAGAACAAGGTGAAGCTGCGGGGCTTCGTACCGTCGGAGAAGGATCAGCGCACCGTCGTCGGCATGGCGAAGGCCCATTTTGCCAATCTTGAAATCGATGACGCGTTGAAGGTCGCCGGCGGCGCGCCGCCCAAGGAGCAGTGGCTTGGCGCCGTCAGCTTCGCGCTGAAGCAGCTCACCCATATCGAGGAGGGCAATGTGCGGCTCTCCGATGTCGCCCTGAGTCTCGACGGCCGGGCCAAGACCGCAGCCGATTACAATGAGCTGCAGGCCGCCATCCACGGGGCGCTCCCGACGGGCATGAGCCTGCAGAAGATGGCCGTCGCGCCGCCGGTCGCCGAACCTTTCGTGTTCACGGCCTCCCTGGAAGGAAACATCCTGACCCTGGCCGGCAACGTGCCGAACGCGGAGTTGCAGTCCAGGCTGCTGGAGCTCGCGGCTCAGGCGTTCCAGGGTCGTGCCATCGACGACCAGCTCACCATCGCTGCCGGTGCGCCGGAGAATTGGAAGGATGCGGCGACAGCGGCGCTCGCCGCCTTGAGCCGCCTGCAGGAGGGCAAGGTCACCTTGTCCGGAGACGATCTGAAGATCGACGGCATGGCGGCCGACAAGTCGACCGCCACGGAGCTGTCGTTTCAGCTAAGACGCGATCTGCCATCGCCCTACCGCGCTTCCGAAAACATTCGTTGGAAGGAAGCGGGGCAGCGGGGCGATATTGCCAACACGATCATCCCGCGCATAAAGGAGATCGTGGACGGGCGGGGGACAACACTTCCCAGCGTCTTGCCGGCCTTCGAGGAAGAGCGCACGCGCTAAACCTGCCGGCCCTTGTGAAGTGCAATACTCCTGCAATATGCAGGCAGAATATCTGACCGCGCGGCTGGGCGCCGCGTTCCTGGTCGAACGAACTCAAGAACACGTGGGGGCACATGAACGAACTTACCGTAACCATCGTCGTACTCGCGCTCGTGGCCGTCGGCCTCGTGCTGGTGAGCTGGATCTTCACCAAGCAGCAGCGGAACCGCGGACCGATCGGCGGGACCGCGCCGGCTGAGAGCCGCACGTCGGAAAGGACCATGGCCGAGGCCGCGCCTGCGGCGACCAAGTCCGAGACGGCGGCGCCCGCCACGGCCGCCGCCGCAGCGAAGCCGGCCACCGCGTCGGAGCCTGCAAAGCCGAAGACGACCGCCCGCAGCGGAAGCGCCCGCCGGAGCACGTCCAAGTCCGCCGCCAAGTCCACTGCCAAGTCGGGTGCTGCCCGCCATTCGACCGCTTCCAAGAGCAGTGCCGCCAAGAAGCCTGCCGCCAAAGCGAGCGGGGCCAGCACGAGCACATCCAGAACATCCGCATCGAAGCCCTCTGCCGCGAAGGCGTCGGCCGACAGCGCGGCCACGGCCAAGAGCGGTGGCACGAAGCGGACGACGTCGAAGAGCGCCGCAAGCAAGACCGCTTCGGCGAAGCCCGCTGCCGCAAAGACCAGCGCTTCGAAACCTCGTACCACCCGGTCGAGCGCGGCCAAGTCCGGCACTGGCGCATCGGGCGCCGCATCCGCGGAAGTGAAGCCGGCGACCCGCAGCGCTGCCAAGAGCGGCAGCACTGTCAAGAGCGGCAGCTCGCGGCGGGCGAGCACGACCCGCAAGGCGCGGACCCGCACCACAACGCCCAAAGCGAGCGACACGCCGAAGCCCGGCGAGGAAAGCTAGCGAGAGGCGGCCGTAAGGCCGCTTTCGCGAGCCTACTGCTAGCGCGAGTTCAGTTCCGGATGTGCGGATCGTTGGCGGCCAGGAACTGGGCGACCGTCTCGATGGACCGCTCGTCCTTGAGCATCGGCGCGTGGCCTTCGCCGCGCACCGTCACCGCTTCCAGATTGGGATGAAGCTCGGCCATCTTCGTCAGGGTCTCCTCTGAGAGGATGTCCGAGTGCTCGCCCCGCAAGGCGAGGGTCGGGAAGGGATAGAGCGCGGCGAAGGCGCCCCATTGCTCCGCCCCGGGCTGGCTGAGATCGATCCCCTCGAAGGCCTTGGCGAGGTTGGGATCGTAGCTCTGGGCCGGCTTCCCGTCCTTGTCGTTGAACAGCGCGCGGGCGATCTCCTCCCACTGGTCCGGCTTGATGGCCGGGAAGTCGCGCTCGTTCATCTCCCGAACCAGGGCGGCGGCGTCCTCCCAGCTGCGGGGCACCGGCGTCTTGCCGAGATGGCCGATGATGCGGGCGAGGCCCCGGCTTTCGATCACCGGTCCGATATCGTTGAGCACCACGGCGCCGATCGCGTTCGGCCGCAGCGCAGCCATGGCCATGGCGATCAGGCCGCCGCGCGAGGTGCCGATGATCGCAGCCTTATGAACGCCGGCAAGCGCCATGAAGTCGAGCGTGTCCTCAAGCTCGATCAGCGGTGTGTAGTTCTCCCAATCCCGATCCCAGTCGGACTGCCCGCGCCCGCGATAGTCGATCGCATAGACGTCCCTGGGGGCGTGAGTGTCGGTGGAAAGGGCTACGGCGAGGTCGTGGAAATCGCGGCCGTTGCGGGTGAGGCCGGGCAGGCAGAGCGCGGGGCGCCCGCGCCGGCCGGACGCCGGATAATGGCGTGCGTGCAGCCGCAGACCATCATTCGCGACGAAGAAGATATCCTGCCACAAATCGCCGTCTGGCGTGGGCATGGGCGGAGCCTCGAATCAGGATTGGGAATCGCCAGGAGATCGCGGCAGCGCGCCGCCGACACCGGCACAGTTTTCAGCAAAGGCTATTCTGCCGCAAGCCTGAAACCGAATTCTCCGCAGCGGCAAGCGGGCCGGCCGGTTCTATTCCGTGCTGGCCTGCTTCCGGAGCAGCGCGGCGGGCGAGGTCGTGGTGGCCGCTGCCGGCTGGGTCCGCCCGCGGTTGAGATCCTGCCAGAGCTGGAGCGCCTTCTCCGTGCCGTGCAGACGCGACCGGTAGAGCTGCAGGCTCTCCATGATCTTGATGACGTATTCGCGGGTCTCGGTGAAGGGGATGCTCTCCACCCAGTCGATGGGATCGACGTCCGGGTCGCGCGGGTCGCCGAAGGCTTCCACCCACTGCTTCACCCGGCCGGGGCCTGCGTTATAGGCGACGAGGGCCATGAAATAGGAGCCGTCGTAATTCTTGATCAGATCGCCGAGATGGGCCTCGCCGAGCTGCACGTTGTAGGCAGCCTCGGTGAGCCGGGAGGCAGAATACGTCACGTTGAACTGGCGCGCCACCAGGCGTGCGGTCGCTGGCATGAGCTGCATCAGCCCTTGCGCGCCGACGGGGCTCTTCGCATCGGCGTTGAACTCGCTCTCCTGGCGGGACAGGGCGTGCACCAGGGCGACATCCACCTTGTCGCTGAGCCGGACGAAATTCGGGATCACCCCGATGGGAAGCGCGTATTCGCCGACCGGCATGTCCCGGTTGAAGGCGATCTTGGCGAGGCGGATGCTGATCTGCCGGTTGCCCGTGGCCTTGGCGAGCTCCGCCAGCAGCACCACCTCGGCGGGCGATTCGAGGCTGCGGGCAAGGGCGATGAAGAAGTAGGGCATCAGCGCTTCGTAATCGGTCGCCATGGCGACGCCGATGGCGCGTACCGCATGGCGCGAGGTGAAGCGCTCCACGTCTTCCTTCGTCGGCACGGGCGTGGAGGTCACCTCCAGCTTCGCCGGCGCCGCGTCGAGCGCCTGGCGGCCGAGCTGACCGTAATAATGCTGCGGGAAGCGCGCCGCGGCCGCGAAATGGAGCAGGGCGGTGCGCCGGTCGCCAAGCGCCTGGGCCGTCCGTCCCATCCAATATTCCGCCCGTGACCGAGTCTTGGAATCGTCGGCGACCTGGCGCAGCGTGGCGAAGTGGGGCAGGGCCCGCTTCGGCTCGTTCAGGTAGCGCAGCGCGATCCACCCAGCGAGGAACTTCGCTTCGGCCAGCAGCTCCTCGTCCTTGATGGGACCGTGGCTCGCGGCGATCTTGTAGGCGGCTTCGTACTCGCCGAGCCGAAGCGCCATCCGGCAGTTCACGCGACGCTCGATCCACCATTGGTCGAGATCGCCGAGCCGCGCCGGATCGTCCGGCACCGTCAGCATCAGCTTGAGCGCCTCGTCCTCCTTGTCGTTCCGGCGGAGGTATTGGATGCGGTTGAAGAGGAGGCCGACATCCTTCTCGTATTCCTCGTCCGGCAGGGATTCGAGCAGCTTGCCCGCATTGCTGCGCCGCTTCTGCACCGCGACCCGCGCATCGACTTTCTTGCGCTCTTTCTCCGGGATCAGCTTGGCGACGCGCTCCGCCTCGTCCACCAGGCTGGAATCGTCCGGGTACATCAGCATGTCGATGCGGGCCCGGTGATCGTCGTCGCTCAGGAGCTTGCCGAAATCGGCGAGGATCTTCTCCTCCACCTTCTTGTCCAGGAGGTGCTCCCGCCAGGCGGAGACAGTCATCACCTTGGCCTTCTCCTTGTCGCCCGCCTTCAGATACGCATTGGCAAGCGCCGCCTTGCCGGCGCCGGTCTCCGGCGGAGACCCATCGAAGAACGCGGTGATCTCGTTGGCGTCCGCGTCCGACATGAAGAGCTTCCGCTCCGCCGCGGCGCGGACGTCGTCGAGCGACGGCCAGTGGGGATGTGAGAGCCGGAACGCTTCGATGGTCCGGGCGTCCGCCGGCGGATCGTCGCTCCGATAGGCGTACCAGGTGGCGAATTCCTTGGCGGACGGATCCTGCAGACGCTCGATGGCCCGTCCGGCCTCGTCGCCCCTGTCGTGATAGGCGGAGCTTATCGCGTCCTTCACATGGGCGATGTCGGAATCGCTGAGCTTGTAGTGGAGGATCGGCTTCAGGAGCGCTTCGTAATCGGGCCCGCTGCCCTTGGGCTTGTTGCTCTCGCTGTTGGAGGCGGTCTCTTTCGTCTCTTCCGCCTCGTCGGCGTCGCCGGCGAGCTTCGGATTGCGCAGGGGCAGGGATCCGGTGGTCTTCGCCGCATCGCCGTCATCCTGCTCGGCGGCGGCGGTTTCCCCGTCCGACTTGGCGTCGTCGTCAGCCTTTTCGGTCTCGGCTTTCGCCGCGTCGGCTTCCTTGGTTTGGGAATCCTCCGCTTCAGCCTTCTCCGTGTCAGCCGTCTCCTCGGCGGATTTCTCGTCCTTAGCCGTATCGGCGGACTCATTGTCTGCCGGGGTGCTCTCAGCCGTCAGCTTCGGATTGCGCTCGGGCATGCCGACATCCGTCGCGGCCTGCGCGCCCAGCGGCGCTAGGAGCAGGGCGAGCAAGAAGAGGGCAAGCGCGGGGGCGCCGATGGGTTTCATCCTGTCGGTTCTCTACCGCTTCGTCGCGAGCGCCGGGCGGTTGGCCTGCGTGAGTCGGGCAGAATGCTTCAACGTCGCCATGGTAGCAATTTTCGGAGTTTCGTGCGTAAGAATGTCCGAAAATGCGTCGGAATGATGGAATGGCGCAACTGGCCCGACGTTTCGCGCCGAAGCTTGCTGCGCACAATCGAAATCCCTATTGTCCGGCATATTTCCCAATTGACCGGCCTCCGGCCCGGCAAATCCTCACATCAGCTTCAGGAGTGCTTTCGTGTCCCGCTCTCGTTTCCAGGGTTCGATCACGGCTTTGATAACGCCATTCAAGGATGGCGCCCTCGATCTGGACGCCTACCGCAGACTGATCGACTGGCAGATCAATGAGGGCACCAAAGGCTTGGTTCCGGTGGGCACCACGGGTGAATCGCCGACCCTCAGCCATGCCGAGCACGACGAGGTGATCGAGGTCTGCATCGAGGCGGCGGCCGGTCGCGTGCCGGTCATCGCCGGCACCGGCTCCAACTCGACCCGCGAGGCGATCCGCCTGACCCAGCACGCCAAGAACGCGGGCGCTGATGCGGCGCTGATCGTGACCCCCTACTACAACAAGCCGACCCAGGAAGGGCTCTACCTGCATTTCAAGGCGATCAACGACGCGGTCGATCTGCCCATCATCATCTACAACATTCCGCCGCGGAGCGTGGTGGACATGTCCGTGGAGACCATGGCGCGGCTCGCCAAGCTCCCCAACATCGTCGGGGTGAAGGACGCCACCGCCAACCTGCAGCGGGTCAGCCAGCAACGCATGGCCATGGGGCCTGAGTTCATCCAGCTCTCGGGCGAGGACGGAACTGCGCTTGCCTTCAACGCCCATGGCGGCGTCGGCTGCATCTCGGTGACGGCGAACGTCGCGCCCAAGCTGTGCTCCGAATTCCATGAGGCCTGCCTGAGCGGCGATTACAAGCGCGCCCTGGAAATTCAGGATATCCTCATGCCGCTGCACGAGGCGCTGTTCGTTGAGTCCAATCCGGGCCCGGTGAAATACGCCGCCGAGCGTCTCGGCCTCTGCAGCCGCGAGACGAGGCTTCCGCTCGCGCCGATCATGGAAGCGACCCAGCGGCGCGTGGACGACGCCCTGGTCAAGGCGGGGCTGATCTCCGCCTGATCTTCGAAGGTTCGACCCAATGGCAACCAAGCGCGGGACGAGCAAGACCGTCGCCGAAAACCGCAAGGCACGCTTCAACTACGAGATCGGCGAGACCCTGGAGGCGGGGCTCGTTCTGGAAGGCTCGGAGGTGAAGTCGTTGCGGAACGGCAAGGCGAACATCGCGGAGTCCTATGCTTCGGCGGAAGGCGGCGAGATGTGGCTGATCAACTCCCACATCGCCGAATACGCGCAAGCTGGCCGCGAGAACCACGAGCCGACACGGCGCCGCAAGCTGCTCTTGCATCAGAAGGAGATCGGCAAGCTCGCCGGCGCCATCCAGCGCGAGGGCATCACGGTCGTGCCCCTCAGCATGTATTTCAACTCCCGCGGCATCGCCAAGGTGAAGCTCGGCATCGGCAAGGGCAAGAAGCTGCACGATAAGCGCGAGACCGAGAAGAAGCGGGATTGGAACCGCCAGAAGGCCCGTATCCTGCGCGAGCGCGGGTGATAAAGGCGCCGATGCGCAAAGGGCTTCACCTGCCGGCGGTCGCGCTGCCCGCAACGTGTGGCGGCGCGGTCGATCTCAGCCAGCGTGCGGGCAGGGCGCTCCTCATCCTCTATCCCTGGACTGGCCGCCCCGGCATGCCCAACCCGCCGGACTGGGACGATATCCCCGGGGCCCACGGATCGACCCCGGAGCTGGAAGGGTTTCGAGATCTGGCGGACCGGTTTGCGGAGTTGGGAGTCGCGCTCTACGGCCTCAGCCGGCAGGACACCGATTGGCAGCAGGAGCTCGCGAAACGTCTCGCGCTGCCGTTCCCGCTTCTCAGCGACGATCGCGACCGGCTCTGGCCCTTGCTCGGCGCGGAGACCTTCGAGACTGGCGGCGAACTTTACCTGAAGCGCTGCACGCTCCTGATCCGCGACGGCGAGATCGAAGAGGTCTTCACAGAGATCCCCGAGCCGGGACGGCACGCGGCCGATCTTCTAAAGCAGCTCGGCGGCTAGCGCCGCTGCAGCCGCCCGGCAATCTCCCCGAACACATTCTCGAACATCTCGGTCGTCAGGACGCCCGTATTCGTGTTGTAGCGGGAGCAGTGATAGCTATCGATCAGGGTGAGGCCGTCCACCTCATGCACCGCGCCATGTCCGAACGGCGCGTCCTTCAGCTTGAGCCCCAGGGTGCGAACGACGCTGTCATGGGCGATCCGGCCGAGCGCCAGGATCACCTGAAGCCGCGGCAGGGAGGCGATCCGCGCCGCCAGGAACCGGCGGCATTCCTTGATCTCCGCCGTGGTCGGCTTGTTCGCCGGCGGCACGCAGCGCACCGCGTTGCTGATCATGCAATCGACCAGCTCAAGGGCGTGCGGCCGCTCGGGCCGATGCTCGCCCCGCGCCAAGCCGAACTTCATCAGGGTCGGATAGAGAAGATCGCCGGCGTAATCGCCCATGAAGGGGACGCCGGTGCGGTTCGCCCCTTGCAGCCCCGGCGCGAGCCCGACGATCAGAAGCCGCGCATCCAATTCGCCGAAGGAGGGGACGGCGCCATTGAACCAGTCCGGATATTTCTCTGCGTTAGTTTGGCGGAATTCGACCAAGCGCGGACAGAGGGGGCAGTCCGGGCGCGGTTCCGGTGGTGTGTCGCTGTCGTTTGCTAAGCGCAGGGATTCCGCCGTCCTACCGTCCAGGGACGTCATTTCTTCGGCGCGAGCGGCGCGTCGTCGCCCGCATCGCTCTTGGCGAGCCTGCCAAGCCCGGACCAGTCGATATCGCCTTCACCCGCTGCCATCAGGGTCAGATACCGCTCCGCGATATGATTCGCAAAGCCCATGGGCACTTTAAGATCCTTCGCCGCCTCGAGCGTGAGCGCCATGTCCTTGTGGCCCAGACGCGCGGCGAAGCCAGCCGGCTCGTAGCGCTCGTCGGCGATCAGCCCGCCATAGGTCTTGTGGATCGGTGCGGTGAAAAGCGTCTCGGTGAGAAGCTCCAGAAAAGCGTGGCGATCGATGCCCGCTTTCTCGACGAGGGCAAACGCCTCGGCGAAGGATTCGATGGTCGAGGCGATCAGGAAGTTGCCGGAGAGTTTGATGAGATTCGCTTTGAAGGCCTCCTCGCCGACGAAGAAGGTGCGCTGGCCGAGCGTCTCGAAGATCGATTGGCAGAGATCGAGAACCTCGGCCGGGCCGGCGGCCACGATGAAGAGCTTGCCGGCCGCCGCGGCATCCGGCCGGCCGAACACCGGCGCGGAGACGAATTCCTGACCGGCCTCTGCGTGCGCGGCCGCGAGCCGCTTCGCGAGCGCCACGCTGATCGTGCTCATGGAAATATGCGTCGCGCCCTTCGGCAGGGCTTTCAGAATTCCGCCCTCGCCGAAGACGGCATCTTCCACCGCCGCGTCGTCGGCCAGCATGGTGATCACCACCTCGCCGCTCGCGGCCTCTCCTGGCGTCTCGGCAAAGCGGGCGCCGTCTGCGACGAGCGCGTCCGCTTTGGATTTGGTGCGGTTATGGACGAGCAGGGGCTCGCCCGCCTTCAGCAGGTGAGGCGCCATGGCGCTGCCCATGGAGCCGAGCCCGACAAATCCGATTTTCATGATGCGCGGCCTCTGAACGTGAACGACAAGCAGCGACAGTCAGCCTTGCCCGCCGCCGATTCAAGTCTCGATGAGATCGTCGTCGGGTTCGAAGCTGTCGTCGTCCTGAGGAAGCTCCGGCCTCCGGCGTGGCTCTTTATGGAACCGCTCGCTCGGATCGCGTCCGATCTCATCCTGCAGATCGGCGAGATCGATGAACTGATCCGCCTGGCGGCGCAGCTCGTCCGCGACCATGGGCGGGCTCGTCATCAGGGTGGAGACCACGCTCACCCTCCGGCCGCGATGCTGGAGCGCCTCCACCAGCGACCGGAAATCGCCGTCGCCGGAGAAGATCACGAGATGATCGAGATATTCGGCGAGCTCCATGGCATCGACCGCGAGCTCGATATCCATATTGCCCTTGATCCGCCGGCGGCCCGCCGCATCGGTGAACTCCTTGGTCGGCTTGGTGACCATGGTGTACCCGTTATAGTCGAGCCAATCGATCAGTGGGCGGATAGAGGAGTATTCCTGCTCGTCGGCGAGCGCAGTGTAGTAAAGCGCACGAACCAGCCGCGCCTGCGAACCGAACAACGCAAGAAGCCTCTTATAATCTATGTCGAAACCGAGCGCTTTCGCCGCCGCATATAAATTGGCGCCGTCCACAAAGAGGGCTACGCGCTCCGTGGCGTAGAATTGCATTGAATCTCCTGTTTAACGAGGTAAACGCGAAAAACGCGAGCGAGTTCATGACAGCTTTGAAACAACCGCTTGAGCCGGCTCTCCGGTTCCATGGCCAGTGAAATTCATGGCCAGCGAACACGATGGATCACGGCGGGAGCGCGGAAACGCGCTGATCGCTCTGGGCGCGAATCTGGCCGGCCCGTGGGGCACGCCGCTGCAAGCCGTCCGGCGCGCCCTTGAGGCGCTCGATGGCGGTGGGACGAAGCTCGTCCGCGTCTCGCCTCTGTACGAAAGCGCGCCGATGGGGCAGCCGGGTCAGCCGCCTTACGTGAACGGGGTGGCCGAGATCGTCACCCATCTGCCGCCCGAGGCGCTGCTGCGAAAGCTCAAGCGGCTGGAGCGGGAGGCCGGCCGCCGCGGGCGGAACGCGCCTTGGGGCGCCCGCAACCTCGACCTGGACATCATCGATTACGGCGGACGAATCTCCGGCTGGCGCGGGGGGAGGGCGCTCACCCCGGGCGCCGGGCCGCGCAAGCTCACCTTGCCCCACCCGCAAGCCCATCTCCGGGGTTTCGTCCTGGTGCCTTTGCGCGACGTGGCGCCGGACTGGCGGCACCCCGTCCTGCAGCGAAGCGTTTCGGAGATGCTCGGCAGGCTGCCCGGCGCGGCGGAGGGTTACGGGCTGAAGAGACCTTCTGACGCAACGCCTTGAAGAAGCAGGCGGCTTCCCTTGCGTCCGGCGGCACAACCTTCTAAATAGGGCGCAACTCCACGACTCCCGAAAAAGGATTTATCGATGGCACGCGTTACCGTCGAAGATTGCGTCGACAAGGTCGAAAACCGGTTTGAGCTCGTTCTGCTCGCCAGCCACCGCGCCCGCACCATTTCTGCCGGCGCGCCCCTGACCGTCGACCGCGACAACGACAAGAACCCCGTCGTCGCCCTCCGCGAGATCGGCGACGGCCAGATCCCGCCGGAGGATCTGAAGGAAGACTTCATCCACTCGATGCAGAAATACGTCGAGGTGGACGAGCCCGAGGCCGATGCCGTTCCCGACATGCAGTCGGAGAGCCGTCCGCTCCTCGGTGCCGACGATCAGTCGATCGACACCCAGATCGACAAGATGAGCGAAGAAGAGCTGCTGCGCCGCATGGCGACCCAGGCGCCGTCGGACGGCTCCAATGCGGGTCCCCGGTCCCGCTAGACCGCAGCTCACGATGGATATGCGCCGCGCGAATGCGGCTCGCGAACAAGACCGGCCGAGCCTTTCCGCTCCGGCCGGTCTTTTTGCTCTCATGCATGCGGCCAAAGGGGCCCGTAGCCTTCAAAGCGAAAATTTACCGGCCATCTATAGTCTGCCGCTGTCCTGCGGCGGAGGGTTTGTCGCGCCATGATGCGCCAATACGAGCTGGTCGAACGGGTTCTCAGCTATGAGCCCAACGCCGACGAGGCGCTGCTGAACCGCGCCTACGTCTATGCCATGCGTGCTCATGGCAACCAGCGGCGTGCTTCAGGCGACCCGTTCTTCTCCCATCCGCTCGAAGTGGCCGCGATCCTCGCCGACATGCGCCTCGACGACGCGACCATCGCCACCGCGCTCCTCCACGACACCCTGGAGGACACCCAGACCACGCGGGACAAGATCGATTCCCTGTTCGGACCGGAGATCGGCTCCCTCGTCGAGGGTCTCACCAAGATCAAGAAGCTCGATCTGGTGACCAAGAAGGCCGAGCAGGCGGAGAACTTCCGCAAGCTCCTGCTCGCCATCTCCAGCGACATCCGCGTCCTCCTGGTGAAGCTCGCCGACCGCCTGCACAACATGCGGACGCTTCAGTATATGAAGCCGGTCAAGCGCAAGATCATCGCCCAGGAGACGATGGACATCTATGCGCCGCTCGCCGGCCGCATGGGCATGCAGTGGCTGCGCGAGGAGCTGGAGGACCACGCTTTTCGCTGGCTGCATCCGGAAGCCTACAAGGCGGTGGTCAAACGGCTGGAGACATTGCGCGAGGAGCACCAGGGCCTCATCGACGATATCCGCTCCGCTCTCACCAAGAAGCTCGATGAGGCGAAGGTGAAGGGCACCGTCGTCGGCCGCGAGAAGAAGCCTTACGCCATCTGGTCGAAGATGGAGCGGAAGCAGATCAGCCTGGAGCAGCTCTCCGACATCTACGGCTTCCGGGTCGTGGTGGACGAGGTCGCCGATTGCTATCGCGCCTTGGCCGTCGTCCACACGAGCTGGCATATGGTCCCCGGCCGCTTCAAGGACTACATCTCGAACCCGAAGCCGAACGACTACCAGTCGCTCCACACGACGATCGTCGGCCCCGGCCATCAGCGCGTCGAGCTGCAGATCCGCACCGAGCAGATGCACCAGGTGGCCGAGTACGGCGTGGCGGCGCACGCGCTCTATAAGGAGGCCAGCAACGGCTCCAACTACGTCCCGCCGCCGGCAGACAGCAACGCCTATCGCTGGCTCCGCCACCTCATCGACATGCTGCAGGAGGGCGACAACCCGGAAGAGTTCCTGGAGCACACCAAGCTGGAGCTCTTCCAGGACCAGGTCTTCTGCTTCACGCCGAAGGGCCGCCTGATCGCTCTGCCGCGGGGCGCCAACGCCATCGACTTCGCCTATGCGGTCCACACCGACGTCGGCAACACCTGCGTGAGCGCGAAGATCAACGGCCGGCCCATGCCGCTCGCCACAGCGCTCCGGAACGGCGACGAGGTCGAGATCATCTGCTCCGAAGGGCAGCAGCCGCGCCCGGCCTGGGAGAAACTCGCCATCACCGGCAAGGCGCGGTCCAACATCCGCCGGGCCACCAAGGCCGCCGTCCGCGCTCAGTATGGCGCCCTCGGCCGGCTGATCTTGCAGCGTACCTTCGACCGCCACGGCAAGCAATTCTCCGAAGAGGCCCTGCGCGAGGTGCTGGGGCGGCTATCGCAAAAGACCACCGAAGACGCCATCGCCGCCGTCGGCCGGGGCGAGCTTCCCTCGGCGGACGTGCTGAAGGCCGTCTATCCGGAAGAGACCCCGCCGGCCGCCGCGCCGAAGCGGAAGCCCAAGGTGAAGAACGACGAGGAGGGCTGGTTCGGCTTCGGCAAGGTGATGGGCCTGAAGTTCCGCTGGCCGGGCTCATCGAAGAGCAAGCGCGACCCTCTTGCCGGCGTGCCCGTCCGCGGTTTGAGCGGCGACCTGCCGGTGCGCTTCAGCGAGGACGGCGCCGTGCCGGGCGACCGCATCGTGGGCATCACCACGCCGGGCGAGGGGATCACCATCTATCCGATCCACTCCAAGGCTCTGCACGCTTACGATGACGAGCTCGACCGCTGGATCGACGTCACCTGGGATATCGACGAAGAGAACCCCCAGCGATTCCCGGCGCGCCTCCACCTGGTGGTGCTGAACGAGCCGGGCAGCCTGGCGCAGATCGCCGCCGTGTTCGCCGAGACCGACGGCAACATCGTCAATATCCGCATGACCAACCAGCTTCCCGACTATACCGAGATGACCATCGACGTGGATGTCTGGGATCTGAAACATTTGAATGCCACCATCGCCAAGCTCCGCACCATGGACGTGGTCTCAAGCGTCGAGCGGGCGGGGGATTAGCAGTGGGTCGGGATTTTTTCGGCGGTACGTCGCAGATGCATGAATCCAGGTGGATGGAAATCGAGAGGCATCCGTAAGCGATCGGTCACCGTAATATGACGCCGTTCGCGATTTGTGCCGACAAACGCCACAAATCCGCGGCAGATTTTCCGGCCACCTGTTTTCACAAGAGATTTAACCTAAATACGGTAGTGCAAGCGCTCTTTATTGCCATTTTTTGAGCGCGGTTCGGTGCTTTGAGGACGAAATGCTGTTTGCGCGTCGAGATTCAGAATCCTTCTGGACGAAGGCCCGGGTCCATCTCTGGCCTCGCCGGAGCTGGTCGCGCTCGACCCGCTACGTGAAGCATCGGGTCACCCGCATCAATGCGACGCCCCATGTGATCGCCCTGGGCTTCGCCGCCGGTTGCTTCATCTCCGCGACCCCGTTCGTGGGCTTCCACATGATCGGGGCGGCGCTGATCGCCTGGATCATCGGCGGCAGCATCATCGCCGCGCTGCTCGGCACCTTCGTCGGCAACCCGCTGACCTATCCCTTCTTCTGGTTCGCAAGCTTCAAGGTCGGCACCGTCATCCTGGGCACCGCGGGCACCCATACCCACACAGATTTCTCCGGCGAGTTCTTCTCCTCGTCCTGGGAGCAGATCTGGCCGATCCTGAAACCGACCATCGTGGGCTGCGTGCCGGTCGGTCTTGTGCTATTCGCGATCTTCTATTTCGCCACCCGCTGGGTCGTCCAAGTGTACCAGGAGCGCCGCAAGCAGCGCTTCCAGCTGCGCCAGCTCCAGCGCGATCAGGCGATCGGGGCACAATGAAGCCCCGCGACGAGACCCGCGACCGCTGCTTTTCGAACCCGTCCGATGACCGCTGAACCGCTTCCCATCCGCCTCGGCATCAATGTCGACCATGTCGCCACGCTGCGGAACGCGCGTGGTGAATTCCACCCCGACGTGATCCGCGCCGCGCAGACCGCCATCGATTCCGGCGCCGATAACATCACCGCTCACTTACGCGAGGACCGGCGCCACATCCGCGATGCCGACATCGCCAAGCTGGTGACCTTGTCCGCGCCGCTGAACATGGAGATGGCGGTGACGCCGGAGATGCTGCAGATCGCGCTCCGGACGAAGCCCCACGCGACCTGCCTGGTGCCGGAACGGCGCGAGGAGCTCACCACCGAAGGCGGGCTGGATGCGGCGAGCCAGATAACGACCTTGAAGCCCTTCGTCGCGAAGCTGCGCGAGGCGGGTATCCGGGTGTCTCTCTTCATCGATCCGGAGCAGGCGCAGATCGACGCCGCAGCCGCGGTGGAATCCGACGCGGTCGAGCTCCACACGGGCACCTATTGCGAGGCGGGCCTCGCCAAGGATCACGACCGCTTCGAGAAGGAGCTAGCACGGCTTCAGAAGGCCGCCCGCGCCGCATCCGAAGCTGGCCTTGAGGTCCATGCCGGCCACGGCCTGACCTACGGCACCGTGGGGCCGGTCGCCGCGATCCCGGAGATTGTCGAGCTCAATATCGGCCACTTCCTGGTCGGCGAAGCGATCTTCGTCGGTCTCGGCGAGAGCGTCCGCCATATGCGCCGCCAGATGGACAAGGCCCGCCGTGCGACCGCCGAGCCGGGCCCGATCACCATGGACGTCACCCTATGATCATCGGCCTCGGCAACGACATCATCGATATCCGCCGGGTCGAGAAGACCATCGAGCGCTTCGGCGAGCGCTTCCTGGACCGCATCTTCACAGATGTTGAGCGCACGAAATCCGATGCCCGCGCCGCCCGCGCAGCGTCTTACGCCAAGCGCTTCGCCGCCAAGGAGGCGTGCTCCAAGGCGCTCGGGACGGGTTTCCGCGAAGGCGTGTTCTGGAAGGATATGGGCGTGGTCAACCTGGTATCCGGCCGGCCGACCCTGGCGCTGACCGGCGGGGCGCTGCGCGCCCTGGAGCGCATCACGCCGGAAGGCCACGAGACCCGCATCGACCTCACCATCACCGACGATTTCCCGACCGCCCAGGCCATCGTCATCATCTCGGCCATCAAGGTCCCCATGCGCGACTGACGTTCGGCGCGAATGCCTCCGTTCGCCGGCCCGGCAAGCGGATTTGCGCAGGCCGGAGCGAAGGTCTATAGCCATGACCCTCAAGCCGGGCGGCTTCATTTCAACGAGGAGATTTCCGCATGAGCGTGCAAGCGGAACGGACGCACCAGAAGAGCAGCTTCACGACCGTCATCATTCCGGCTTTGCTGCTGGCCCTGGTGGTGCGCATCTTCCTGTTCCAGCCGTTCAACATCCCGTCGGGCTCCATGATCCCGACACTGCTCATCGGCGACTATCTCTTCGTCTCCAAATACAGCTACGGCTATAGCCGCTACTCGATCCCGTTCAGCCCGGACCTGTTCTCCGGCCGCATCTTCGGGTCGATGCCGGAGCGGGGAGACGTGGTCGTCTTCAAGCTGCCGACCGACAACAAGACCGACTACATCAAACGCGTGATCGGCCTTCCCGGCGACGAGATCCAGATGAAGCACGGCACTCTCTTCATCAACGGCGAAGAGGTGAAGAAGGAGCGCATCGAGGATCTGGCTTATGACGAGCCGTCGGGCCGCGTCCGCAACTTGCCGCAGTACCGCGAGACGCTGCCGAACGGCGTGAGCTACCGGATCCTCGACACGGTGAACGAAGGCATCAGCGACAATACCGAGGTCTATGAGGTGCCCGAGGGCCATCTGTTTATGATGGGCGACAACCGGGACAACTCGACCGACAGCCGCTTCCTCAACGAGGTCGGCTACGTGCCCTTCGAGAACCTGATCGGCCACGCCCAGGTGATCTTCTTCTCCCTCGGCGAAGGCGCCCATTTCTGGCAGATTTGGAAATGGCCCACCGCCATCCGCGGCTCGCGGATCTTCGATCTGGTGCGCTAGGATTGTCCGAGACGGCCGAAAAGACGGTGAGACGCAAGGCCCCGAAAGACGATAAGCCACGTGAGGGGACGCCGAGCGACGGCGGCCTGAAAGAGCTCGCCGGCCGGCTGGGCCACGGATTCGCCGACCTTAGCCTCCTCAGGCTCGCTCTGACCCATTCTTCCGCCCGGGCGGTCGAAGCCGCCGACGACGACAACGAGCGCCTGGAGTTCCTCGGCGATCGTGTGCTCGGCCTTGCGGTCGCGGAGCTGCTGACCTCGCGTTTTCCGGAGGCGCGGGAAGGTGAGCTGGCCCGCTGGTTCAATCATCTAGTCCGGGCCCAGACCTGCGCCGACATCGCGCAAGGCTGGGATCTCGGCCGCTACCTCGTCATGAGCGGCGGCGAAGCCGGCAGCGGCGGCCGCCGCAAGATGACCATTCTGGCCAATGCCTGCGAGGCGGTGCTCGGCGCGGTTCATGTCGACGGCGGCTATGCGGTTGCGCGCGAGATCGTACACCGGGACTGGACGCCGCATTTGCGCGAGCTCGAGGTCGCCGCGGCGGATGCGAAATCCGTGCTGCAGGAGTGGGTGCAGGGGCAGAAGCTGCCGCTGCCGCGCTACGAGGAGGTCGGCCGGTCCGGCCCCGACCACGCACCGGAATTCACCGCCGAGGTGCAGATCAAGGGTCTTAAGCCCGAGCGCGGGAAGGGTGCCAATAAGCGTGCCGCGGAGCAGGCGGCAGCCCTCGCCGTATTGATCCGCGAAGGCGTTTGGGACAGCGTCGAGCCATGAGCGAAGAAAACGGAACCATGGACGAGGGATCACGTGGCCCGATCGGCGGTCCGGGCGATACGCGCTGCGGCTTCGTCGCCCTGATCGGCGCGCCGAACAGCGGCAAGTCCACCCTCACCAACGCCCTTGTCGGCGCCAAGATCTCCATCGTGACCCACAAGGCCCAGACGACCCGCGGCCCGGTCCGCGGCCTTGCCATGGAAGGCAACACCCAGATCGTGCTCGTGGACACGCCGGGCATCTTCCAGCCGCGGCGGCGCCTGGATCGCGCCATGACCGCCACCGCCTGGGATCGCGCCGGCGATGCCGATCTCATCCTTCTGGTGGTGGACGCAAAGCGCGGGGCCGACGAGAAGGCCATGGCCGTTGTGGAGAGGCTCGACGATATGAAGGTCCCGGCGGCGCTCGTCATCAACAAGGTCGACCTGGTCAAGAAGCCGAAGCTTCTGGAGCTCGTGGCCGACCTCTCCGCGCCCGACCGCTTCGATCAGATCTTCATGATCTCGGCCCTGAACGGGGACGGCGTCGCCGACCTGAAATCATACCTCGCCGAGAAGATGCCGGAAGGGCCATGGCTCTTCCCGGAAGACCAGCTGACCGACGCGCCCCTCCGCCAGGCGGCGGCGGAGATCACCCGGGAGAAGCTCTTCCTGCGGCTGCATGAGGAGCTGCCTTACGCGCTCACCGTGGAGACCATCGAGTGGAAGACCCTGCGCGACGGCAGCGCCCGCATCGAGCAGACCATCTACGTGGAGCGGGACAGCCAGAAGAAGATCGTGCTCGGCGCCAAGGGACAGACCATCAAGGAGATCGGCCAGGCCGCCCGCACCGAGATCGCCGAGATCGCCGATCAGCCCGTCCATCTCTTCTTGTTCGTGAAGGTGCGCGAGCGCTGGGGCGAGGACCCCGAGCGCTATCGCGAGATGGGGCTGGACTATCCGAAGGAATAGAGCCTAATCCGGCCATGGACTGGCGCGACGACGGCATTCTTCTCTCCACCCGGCCGCTCGGCGAAGCGAATGCCATCGCGGAGCTTCTGACCGAGGAACACGGCCGCCATCTGGGGCTCGTCCGCGGCGGCCGCTCCCGGCGCCTCCGCCCGCTGCTGCAGCCGAGCAATCTGCTGCACATCACCTGGCGGGCGCGGCTTCAGGAGCATCTCGGCTCCATCACCGTGGACCTGATCCAATCCTATGCCGCGGGCGCTCTCGACGATCCGGCAGCGCTTCTCTGCATCGAGTCACTCACCGCCATGGCCCGCATGCTGCCGGAGCGCGATCCCCATCCGGCGCTCTATCGTGGCGCGCGCGCGGTTTTCGAAGCACTGGACGATCCGGGCGCCTGGGCCCCGCGATTGATCCGCTGGGAGCTGGAATTCCTCGCCGATATGGGGTTCGGCCTCGACCTCTCCGAATGCGCAGCGACGGGCGCGACGGAGGGGCTGATCTACGTGTCACCGAAATCGGGCAGGGCGGTTTCGGAAGAAGCGGGCGAGCCCTACGCCGACAAGCTGTTCCGCTTGCCCGCTTTCCTGATCGACGACCAGGCGACCGCCTCTCGAGACGACCTCGCCGACGGTTTCCGCCTCTCCGGCTACTTCCTGGACCGGGATATCTTCAGCCCCCAAGGCGAACCGCTTCCGGCCGCGCGGGAGCGGCTGCTGGGACGGATCGGATCCAAACTGTCTCCGGCATTACGTCCGCAAATAGAGTGATGATTCCCATACTTTCCTCGCTCGCACCGCTGTGGCAACCTATGCGTGCAAAAAGCGCCAGATGATTGGGGGACGCAATAGTGGTTAGGAAAGAGCCTGTACCGGAAATTGTTACCGCCGCAGGAAACGTGAATCACCGATACCAATCTTTAGGGATTGTCATTGCGGTGATTTCGAAAAGCGCTTCCGGCTGCTCTGGCGGTTTGCCGGTTGGACAAGCCATGAGCGAAGCAACCGATCAACTGAAACGTTCCGCTACCGCCCGCGGTGCCAACGGGCTGATCCATGTATCCTACATGCATCGAGTTTCCACATCGCCAGGCTGCGGTGGCGCAACCGCAAACATCGAGGTTTATGCGTGGGGAACGGCGGTCCTTCTCCAATGATCCTATCCGGTTATGCCGTGTTCGTCCGGCGGTCGATCAGAGCTCTCGTTATCCAAGCCGCGCGACATCAGGTGCCGGTGGCCTATGACAAGATCGCCGCCGCCTTGGCGATTGCGGCAATACGGCTATACCAATGGACGCTTTCTCCCTGGGTTGGACAGCAATGCCTGTTTCACCCAACGTGCTCTAATCGAGCGGTCGGTCTATTATTAGAGTCCGGCTGGAACGAGGGCATAGGTCAGGTCGAAAGCCATCTCGGACAATGCGGCGGAGACTTTGCGATAAGCTATACTGACCGCGGCGAGATCGAACTTGTCGCCCCTGACGGCACAAAGTTCACAGAGGCCGAACTGTCACCTTATGTAAAAGCCCGGTACGGATTAATGCCGAACGATGTGCTGGCGAATTGGAGAGCTGCCCTCAAGCCCGCTACCCCTGCTCCGCCACCGGCGGTGCGATGAACTCCCAATCCTTCGGCAGCTTCTCTGCCAAATCCTGTGAGATGGAGAGATTGGTCTCCAACACGTCGTCCGGGTTGCCGGACATCCAGGCGCTCATATCGATCGCCTGGTAGTCCCCGTCATTGAAACCGACGAGAACGCGGAGGACATCGTCTCCGGTGTTCTTGATGTAGTGGCCGGCGCCCATGGGCGCGTAGCCAACATCGCCGGCGGAGAACTGATCGATCACCTTGTTTCCTTGCGCCAGGAACACGCCCATCTCAGCGGTGCCGGAGATGTAGTACTGCCACTCGTCCGCATTGGGATGCCAGTGGAGCTCGCGTAAGGCGCCGGGCTCCAGCTCGAGCAGCGAGCCGGCCATGCCGTGGGAGATGGGAAATTCCGCGACGGTCACGGTTCGCTGGGTGCCGCCGCCGGGCATCCGGCGCGGCTCCTGGGCCATCAGCGGATAGCGGTGCGATGTGGTGAGGGCAGGCTCCGGCCGGCGCGTGGCGATGCTCGACCGGTCGTCCGGCACAGGCCCCTTCGCGAAATAGACTTCCGCCTTCGGCAGCGATGCCACCTCGTCGAGACTGAGCCCCAGATTCTGCGCCACGACCGGCGCCGGCATCTGGGCGAGGAAATCGCTGATGCTGAACGTGTGATCCTCGGAGAAGTCGCCATTGTCGAAGATCAGGATGAAATGGCAGTCGCCCGGCCCGATCCCCTGGATCGAATGGCCGTAGCCGCGGGGGAAGTACCAGACGTCGCCGGGTCCGAACGTGTCGATTGAGGCGTTGCCGGCGGGATCGATGATGGTGGTTCGGCAGTTTCCTTCGATCACGAAGGCCCACTCTGCGGCATTGGCATGCCAGTGAAGCTCGCGGATGGTGCCCGGCCCGAGCCGCATGGAGACGCCGGCGATGCCGGTGGAGACGGGAAACTCGCGAACGGAGGCACCCCGCGTGATGCCGCCGTTGAATTCCTTCGGCGGCTGCGCTTCCAGCGCGTACCGGAAGGAAGGAAGAGGTGAAACCTTGTCCATGCCCAATCCCAACTGAAATCCGCGAACGGTTATGAAGACAGCAAATAGTATGGAGACGCCGAGCGGTCGCCTTGAGGTCGCCCGAGCAATGGGCTAACCGGAATCAATGGGAAAAGATATTACTCCCGATGATTCGGGGCCGATAGAGCCGATCAACCTGCGCGAGGCGCTGGAAGAGCGTTATCTCGCCTATGCGCTCTCCACCATCACCCAGCGGGCGCTGCCCGACGTGCGCGACGGGTTGAAGCCGGTTCATCGCCGGCTGCTCTACGCCATGCAGCAGCTGCGGCTCTCCCCGGAAGGCGAGTTCCGCAAATGCGCGAAGATCGTCGGCGACACGATGGGTAATTATCACCCCCATGGAAACCAGGCGATCTACGACGCGCTGGCCCGTCTCGCCCAGGATTTCGCGGTGCGCTATCCGCTCGTCGACGGGCAGGGGAACTTCGGCAATATCGACGGCGACAACCCCGCCGCCGACCGCTACACGGAGGCGCGCCTCACCGAGGTCGCGACCCGTCTGCTGGAGGGCATCGACGAGGACACGATCGACTTCCGCCCCAACTATGACGGGCGGGATACCGAGCCGGTCGTCCTCCCGGCGAACTTCCCGAACCTGCTGGCGAACGGCGCCTCGGGCATCGCGGTCGGCATGGCGACCAACATCCCGCCCCATAACGCGGCAGAGCTTTGCGACGCGGCGCTCCACCTCATCAAGTTCCCGAACGCGACCGTTGAGAAGCTCGTCGAGTTTGTCCCGGGACCGGACCTGCCCACCGGCGGCATCATCGTGGAGCCGAAGGAGCAGATCGTCGAGGCCTACAAGACGGGCCGCGGCTCGTTCCGCGTGCGAGCCCGCTGGGAGTCCGAGGATCTCGGCCGCGGGGCCTACCAGATCGTCGTCACCGAGGTGCCGTACCAGGTGCAGAAGGCACGGCTGGTGGCGCGCATCGCCGAGCTCCTGCAGCAGAAGAAGCTGCCGCTCCTGGCCGACGTCCGCGACGAGTCCACCGAGGAGGTGCGCCTCGTCCTGGAGCCCAAGAGCCGCACCGTCGATCCGGTCCTCTTGATGGAGTCCCTCTTCAAGGCCACCGACCTTGAGACGCGGCTCCCGCTCAACATGAACGTGCTGAGCCACGGCCGCATTCCGAACGTCGTGAGCCTTCGTCAGGCCCTACGCGAATGGCTCGATCACCGGCTCGAGGTGCTGGTCCGCCGCTCCAATCACCGGCTGGGCAAGATCGATCACCGGCTCGAGGTGCTCGACGGCTATCTCATCGTCTTCCTCAATCTCGACGAGGTGATCCGCATCATTCGTGAGGAGGACGAGCCGAAGCCGGAACTCATGAAGGCCTTCAAGCTCACCGACGTGCAGGCCGAGGCGATCCTCAACATGCGGCTACGCTCATTGCGCAAGCTGGAGGAGATGGAGCTCCGCCGCGAGCACGACAAACTGTCGGAGGAGCGCAAAGAGCTGATGGCGCTGCTCGGCTCCGAGGACCTGCAGTGGAAGCGGATCGGCGAGGAGCTGAAGGAAACCAAGAAGAAGTTCGGCCCTGATACGGAGCTTGGCCGCCGCAGGTCGTCCTTCGACGAGGCGCCGGAAGCCGATCTCGATCTCGTCGAGGCGATGATCGAGAAGGAGCCGATCACGATCGTTCTGTCGGAGAAGGGCTGGATTCGCGCCATCAAGGGCCACCAGACGGAACTCGACGGGCTGTCCTTCAAGTCCGACGACAAGCTGCTCCGCGCCGTGAAGGCCCACACCACCGACACGCTGCTCGTCTTCGCCACCAATGGCCGCTTCTATTCGCTGCCGGCGAACAAGCTGCCGGGCGGCCGCGGCCATGGCGAGCCCCTGCGGCTGATGGTCGATATCGAGGGGTCGGCGGACGCCGTGGAGATGATGGTCCACCAGCCGGGCCGGAAGCTCCTGGTCGCGGGCACCGCCGGCTACGGCTTCATCGTGCCGGAGGACGAGGTCGTCGCCATGACCCGGAAGGGCAAGCAGGTGCTGAATGTGCGCGGCGCCGACGAGGCACTGCTCTGCGCACCCGCCACCGGCGACAGCATCGCGGCCATCGGCGATAACCGGAAGCTGCTGCTCTTCCCCCTGAAGGATCTGCCCGAGATGCCCCGCGGCAAGGGTGTCCGGCTCCAGCGCTACAAGGATGGCGGCCTGGCCGACGCCAAAACCTTCACCAAGGCCGAAGGGTTGAGCTGGGTCGACGGGGCAGGCCGCACCTTCACGCAAAGTTCGAACGAGCTGGCCGAATGGTGGGGCGAGCGGGCGCAAGCCGGCCGTATGGCACCGCGCGGCTTCCCGAAGTCCAACAGCTTCGGCCCGCGATTCAACGGGCAGAACTGACCGCGCCGAGAGCGGCAAGCTGTCATTGCAGTGAGTGGGGAAGCGCCCGTTGGAGCCCTAAAAGTCCGTGAAGGCCGGGGCGAGCTTCCGGTCTGGGCCGGTGCCGCAGCCTGAGGCCTGATCGGCGTCAGTGCTCTTGCCGTCGAAGCGCACCCAGCCCTTGGCGGTCAGATGCTCTTGCGGGTGGAAGCGGTTCTTGTAGCGCATCTTTCGCGCGCCCTCGATCCAGTAGCCCAGATAGACGTAAGGCAGGCCGAGGCTCCTGGCATATTCGATATGCTCCAGGATCATGTGGGTGCCGAGGCTCCGGGAATACTGCTCAGGATCGTAGAAGCTGTAGACCATGGAGATGCCGTCGCTGAGACGGTCGCAGAGGCACACGGCCACCAGCGGCGTCGAGCCGTCGCCGTCAGGGTCGGGCTTCAGCCGATACTCGCTGACGAAGGTCTCCACCACGCTGTCTTCCACCATCAGCGAATAGTCGAGCACGGTCATCTCGGCCATGCCGCCGTCGGCGTGGCGGGAATCGATGTAGCTGCGGAAGAGAGAATACTGCTCGCTGTCGGCGCAAGGCTCCTTGCGCTTCACCATCAGATCGCGATTGGACTTCAGGATCCTCTTATGGGAGCGCCGGAGATCGAAGCCGTCGACGACGATCCGCACCGGCACGCAGGCCGAGCAGGCATCGCAGTAGGGCATGTAGGCGATGTTCTGGCTGCGCCGGAAACCGCCTTTCAGGAGATTGTCGATCAGCAGCTCGGGCTTGTCGGGGGTCAGATGCGTGAAGAGCTTCCGCTCGTAGCGGCCCGCCAGATAGGGACAGGGCTGCGGAGCAGTAATGTAGAACTCCGGAAAGTTGCTCTTATGCTCTGTCACCTTGGCTCCGCCTCAAAGACTGTCCTGAAACTCACCATAAACGGCGACGCCCGCCTGAGCGTTCGCTGAACTTCAAGTGTAGGGGATCAGCGGCGCCGAGAGCAACGGGGATCGCGAGAGCCCGCGATCCCGTTTGCCAAGGCCGCTGAAACCCAACGCGCTAGACGTTCCGCACCGCCACGACGCCGGCAAAAATGTCATGCAGGCAGCGCTTCTGCCGATCGATCAGCGGCCACAGCAGGATCGGGAAGAAGATCGTCAGCGAAAGCCAGAAAAGCAGGGCGTGGAAGGCCCCGATCAGCGGCGTTACGGTGCCGCCATGCCACATCTTGATCTTCACGCCCATGGTGCGCATGCCGATGGTCGACTGGTTTGGGCCGCCCACGGTGAGCGCGTTGTAGCCGAGGCCAACGATGGGAAAGAGGATACCGATCAGAAGCCAGGCGAGGCCCAGGGTCAGCACACCGAGAACCAGCGTCACCACGAACGCGATGGCCCAGATGATCGCGATGATGATGGCGTCGAGGATGAAGGCGAAAATCCGCCGCCGCAGGATGCCTTCGAACAAATCCGGATGGGAGACCACGTCGAAGGCGGGATTGAAGGGCGTGCCCTGCTCGCGGGTCGTCGTCTGCGTGTCGCTCATGAGGTCCTTCCGAATCTCCGGGTGTAATTGCAACTGCCAGCATACCAAAAGATGGGTGGTGCATCCTCACAAACAAGCGTTTCCGCCATTTTCCACCGCCGTGCCGACGGTTGCCGAGTTTCCGGCGAGACGTTAGAAATTTGCCGCTGAGGGAATCGCGAAGGGGCCGCCATGCTGCGCCGCATGAAACTTTCCAATCGCTGGTCCAAGGGGCTGGGTACGTTGTTCGCAGCCTGCCTGGTGGGCGGAGTGCTCGCGGGCCCCGGCGTGGCTGAAGCGGCCTGCGACGGCACGGCGAAGATCTTCTCCGACGATTTCAGCGACGATGCCGGCGGCTGGGCCCTGAACCAGGCGGTGAAGATCAAGGACGGCACCTTCACCTTCGATCTCCAGCCCGACGAGATGCAGGCCAATCTCAATGTCAGCCACACCGTCAAGGAGAGCGCCGATATCTGCGCCGACGCCGTCTGGCCCGAGGAGGATCCGGGCATCCTGGGCGCCGGCATCCTGTTCTGGGGCCAGGACGCCCAGAACTATTTCCAGTTCGGGGTTCTGAACACGGGCAAGTATTGGATCGCGCGGAAGGAAAACGACCGCTGGCAGGTCATCGTCCAGAATGTCGGCTCCGAAGCCATCAAGACGAAGCCCGGCGAGGAGAACACCCTGCGCGTCAAGGCGGAGGGCGATCAGGTCGCCTTCTTCGTCAATGGGGAGAAGCTGCGGGAGTTGCGCGGCCAGCAGCCCAAGGAGGGCTGGCGCTTCGGCTTGAGCGGCGACAATTTCGACCGCCAGTCCGCCGAGGCCATCATCTTCTCCTCGGTGACCGTCACCAACTAAAGGCCGGCAAGCCGAAGCCTAAGCTTCCGCCTTCAGCCGCTCGGCAACCTCGCGCGCGAAATAGGTGAAGATCGCGTCCGCCCCGGCGCGCCGATAGCACATCAGCGTCTCCATGATCGCCGCGTCCCGGGCGATGCAGCCATTGGCGGCGCCGGTGCTCAGCATCGCGTACTCGCCGGAGGTCTGGTAGGCGAAGGTGGGTACGCCGAAGGTCTGCTTCACCCGGTAGAGCACGTCGAGATAGGGCAGGCCGGGCTTGATCATCACCATGTCGGCGCCCTCCGCGATATCGAGCGCCACCTCGCGGATCGCCTCTTCGGAGTTCGCCGGGTCCATCTGATAGCTCTGCTTATCGCCCTTGAGCATGGCACCGGAGCCCACCGCATCGCGGAAGGGCGCGTAGAAACCGGAGGCGTATTTCACCGCGTAGGAGAGCAGCTTGGTGTTGGTGTAGCCGGCCTCTTCGAGGGCTGCGCGCATCGCGCCGATGCGCCCGTCCATCATGTCGGACGGGGCAAGGATATCGCAGCCGGCTTCCGCCTGGACCAGCGCCTGACGAACGAGGACCTCCAGGCTCCGGTCGTTGTCGATCTCACCCTCGACGATAATTCCGTCATGGCCGTGGCTGGTGTAGGGGTCGAGCGCCACGTCGCAGATGATGCCGATATCCGGCACTTCGGCCTTGATGGCCCGCACCGCCCGGCAGATCAGGTTCGCCGGATTGCAGGCCTCGCTCGCCACCTCGTCGCGCAAGCCGATTTCCGTATAGGGGAACAGCGCGATCGCCGGCAGGCCGAGCTCGAAGGCCTCTTTCGCCGCCTCGATCGCCAAATCGATGGAGAGCCGCTCCACGCCCGGCATGGACTCGATCGTCTGCCGCGCGCCGTCGCCTTCGATGACGAAGAGCGGCCACACGAGATTGTCGACGCCCAGATGGGTCTCCCGCACCAGGCGCCGGCTCCAGTCCTGCATGCGGGTGCGGCGGAGGCGCGTTGCGGGAAAGCCCGGCTGGGTGGTAGCGCGCTGCTTCTCGCCGGCACGTTTGATCCGCTCTGTGCGGAGCGACAGGGGCGTATCGTCGGATTGCGGCATGGCGGGTCTCGGTGGTTTTGCTACGAGCGGTCGATGGTTGCCTCGGATAATCGAGGCGCGGCGTCAACCGACTCTAGAGAGTTTCTAAGGTTAGCACCGGTGCCGGAGCGGCACCACAACCCCCGAGAGTCAGGGTTTCAGAGAGGTATGATTTCGGAACGGCAACGTCCAGCGAGTGCGGCATCCCGCGTCGCTTCGAAGCCGCGTCTACTGGCAGTAGCTCGTGCGCCGCTCGATCATGTCGAGATGGAAATGGGATTTGTGCGCATCGTTCGCCTTCGGTCCCAGCACGGTGCCGAAATACGCGCAGGCGCCTTTGTGGATGCTCACCATGAACTGGGCGGCGGCGTCCGGATCGGTCTTCAGGGGCGGCTCGATCGGCTTCTCCGGCATCGTCGCCGGCGGGGTGGCGGCCATGGCCTTCGGCTCCATCCGCGCCTTCATGACCTCCAGCACCTGTTCGCCGGCAAGCCGTGCGATCGAGACCGTCGAGGTCTTCATGGCCGCATTGGCGGCGCGCAAGGCGACCGTCTCGAATTTCGGGCCCTTGGCGCCCATGGCCTCGTCCATCTTCCGTTCCGCGGCGAGCGAGGCGGCCAGCATCTCCGGATTGCGGTCGGGCAGGGGCGGGATGGGCGCCGGCGTGCGCTGGACCAGCTGACCGGGCTTCGGCCAGGAGTTGCCGAGGGCGATCGAGGTTTCCGACTGCAGCGTGAAGACGGAGATATCGAGGGCATTGGCGCGCCCATGCTCGCTGAGCGTCCCTTCCGCTTTCCCGTAGCGGTTCCGGCAATGATAGTCCGCCGCGTTCCTCACCTTGACGACGGGAGAGTTGAACAGCGCCCGTGCCTCAGGTTGGACGACCTCGCTGAACCACTTGTCGAGGGCGGCCGCCACGGGACATTGCATGGTCGCCGGCGGCGAGATCTCTATCGCGGGATTTGCTCCGATGGACTTCACCAGGATCGGCGCGGGTGCGCCGCATTCCCCCGCGCTGATCGGATCGAGGGCCTGGTAATCGATCGCCACCTTCTCAAGAAGGTTGGCGCATTCCTTCTTCGCCGCGTCGATCTCGATCTTGGTCCAGGCAAGCGAAGGGCGCTCCGCCGGGGCCGGCGTGCCGTTCTTGTCATTGGCCTTGGCCTGGGCCTCCTTCGCCGACGCATCCTTCGAAGGGGCGGGCGGCTTCCCGGCGCTCTGCTTCTCGGGCGCGGGCTTCCGATCCGGCAATGGCGGCTCCGCGGCGTGGGCACTGCTCAGCGATAAGAGGGCGAGGCAAAGCCAGGCGGCGCCGGTGAGCGTGGCGTGCGCAACAGATCTCGGAAGCTGAAACGAGGAGCCCGATGTCATGCGCGACGATCTACCAGAATGGTGGCGGGGCGCCACTTGTGGTTTTTTCCGCGAAGTGCTAGCTGCCGCGAACCTTCCGGACTGGCTTCCGACATCACAAGCAACAAGGACGACGCCCCGTGAGCGAAGCGCTCGGCATCAGGTTTGAGGAGATCGATCGCGCCGGCATCATCACCCTGGACCGGCCGGATCGCCTGAACGCCCTCACCAAGGAGATGTTCGAGGCCTTGAGCGCCCAATACGCGGCGTGGTCGCCGGCGGCGCATATCTATGGCGTCGTGATGCAATCCACCCATCCCAAGGTCTTCTGCAGCGGCGGTGACCTGAAGGTGCTTCAAAAATGGGGCGAGCAGGGGGCTCTGGATGAAATTCGCGACTTCTATCGCGCCGCTTATCAACATGTCTGGCGCCTGGAGAAGTTCTTCCGTCCGAACCTGCCGCTGATCGACGGGCTGTGCCTCGGCGGCGGCGTGGGCACCACCCTGTTCGGCACCCATTGCATCGCCGGCGAGAATTACGGCCTCGCCATGCCGCAAGTCGGCATCGGTTTCCTCCCCGATGCGGGCGGCACGTTCTTTCTCTCCCGCCTGCCGCACAATATGGGGCTGTACCTCGCGCTGACGGGCAAGATCATCGGCCGCGCCGACGCCTACCGTCTGAGGCTGGTGAGTCATTGTATCCCGGCGGCGCATTTCCATGTGATCGTGGATGCGGCGAAGGACAATCATCCCATCGACAAGCTGCTGGACGGGTTGCATCGGGATCCCGGCGAGGGCGAGCTCGCCAGGCTGACCCCGATCATCAACCGGATCTTCGGCGCCGATTCCGTGGAGGAGATCTTCGATCTGCTCGACGCGGAGGACGGTCCCCAAGCCGAATTCGCCCACCAGACGGCGGCGGAGATGCGCAAGAAGTCGCCGACATCGCTCAAGATCGCCTTCCAGCAGATGCGCCGCGGCAAGAATCTGAACCTCTACGACGCCCTCCGCCTGGAATACCGCCTGACCCAGAAGGTCATCGCCAGCCACGATTACCTCGAGGGCGTGAATGCCCGTATCGTCGGCAAAGGGCGCGATTCGGACTGGGAGCCGGCCGATCTCTCAAAAGTTGACGACGAAGCGATAAATCGACTCTTCGACGTGCAGGAGGAGCATGAGCTCTACCTCGAGGAATTGACCCCGGGCCTTTGATTCGCTTCGATTCCTGCTCCAAAAAACCGAAAGTTAAGCATTGAATTTCATGCAATCTTAAGCGTTCCGCTTAAGGTGATTTTAGCCTGCGTGCGCCTATAGTCCGTTGAAGTTGGGGAAAAAACAACAACGAGGGTAGGTGTCATGAATGTAGCGCTAGACATGGGCGCGCATGAAAGCACGGGTGAGGTAGAAGATCTGAAAGGACGCTACCTGATCTCCTTGAAGCTTATTGAGCGTCTTCATCGGTTGCTTCTGGATGTCATCAAGGACGAGTTCGACCGGATGGGCCGGTCCGACGTCAATGGGGTCCAGGCTTTACTGCTGTACAACATCGGAGATTCGGAAGTGACCGCCGGCGAGCTGAAGAGCCGGGGCTACTATCTCGGCTCCAACGTCTCTTACAATCTCAAGAAGCTCGTCGAGTCCGGCTACATCCATCATGAGCGCTCGACGACGGACCGCCGCTCGGTCCGTGTCAGCCTGACCGAGAAGGGGCAGGCGGTCTCCGAGATCGTGAACAATCTCTACGACCGTCAGCTGAAGTCCCTCCAGAAGGTCGGCGGCATCGGCGGCGACGAGCTGGAGAGCCTGAACAAGTCCCTGATCCGCCTCGAGCGGTTCTGGACCGATCAGATCCGCTACCAGCTCTAAGCGGAACGCGAGTTCAAGATCACTGCAAGCCGTCCGGGTACAACACCCGGGCGGCTTGTGATATTTTGACGCGCTGCCAACGTGAAATGGCCGCAATCTCATCCTAGGCATTGACTCAAGGACGGGCAGCAAACATCTGCTCTGAAACGGGACGAGACGGGCGAGGGACATCTCAAAGCCGGTCGCGTCTGCAGGGCGGTGGCTCCCGGTTGATCTTTGTTAACTCTACTCCGGCTAGTTTTGCGCTCCGGATAGAGTTAATGTCCGGATTTGGAGCCGAGCCGCAAGGACGGGGAGCGGCATATGACCATGTGGCATCGTAGTTTTCGCGCCGCGCTGATCGCCTCTGGCGTCGGCGCAGTTCTTCTTGTGTCCGGCATCTCGCCGGCCCGGGCCGACTTCATGAGCGGCCTGCAGAACTGGCTCGGCGGCGAGCCGGGCAGCGCTTCGAACGGAACCCAAGCCTCCACCGAAGGAAGGCGCGGCGTCTGGTTCGGCCGCGGCCGCGAGCAGCAGCTCCAGCCGCAAGGCCCCGACCCCTTCAAGGAACAGTGGGTCCGCAACCCGCAGCTTGGCTTCCCGACGCTCAGCTCTCAGAACATCGAGATGACAGAGCAGGCGATCCAGATGTATCAGCAGATCGTGGCCCAGGGCGGTTGGCCCCGCGTGCCCGAGCTGGCGCTGCGGCCCGGTTCCCGCGGCGATGAGATCGTGTATCTGCACAAGCGTCTCGAGATCAGCGGCGATCTCTACGGCCAGAGCGTTCCCAACGAATACGACCAGGCCGTTGTCGATGCGGTCCGCCGCTTCCAGGAGCGTCATGGCCTGCCGCCGACCGGCATTATCGACCGCCCGACCGTCGACGCCATGAACGTGCCGGCCCATGTGCGGCTGCAGCAGCTTCAGGCGAGCCTCGACCGGCTCAAGAAAGCCGTGCCGCAGACCAAGAATCGGTACGTGATCGTCAATATTCCGGCCGCCCAGTCCGAGGCGGTTGAGAACGGGCAGGTTGTCGGCCGCTACACGGCTGTCGTCGGCAAGGCCGATCTGGCCACGCCGACCCTTGAGAGCACCATCCAGCGGGTCAGCTTCAATCCCTATTGGAATGTGCCCAAGAGCATCGTCCGCAACGACCTCGTGCCCAAGGCGCGCGAGCTCACCGCCAGCGGCGTCGACTTCTTCGACACCTACCGGATGCAGGCTATCGACGGCTCGGGCCGTATCCTGAAGTCGAACGAAGTCGATTGGTATGGGGACGCGGTCTACAACTACCGCTTCCGTCAGCTGCCGTGGGAAGAGAACGCGCTTGGCTACATCAAGCTCGACTTCCCGAACCGGTACGCCGTCTACATGCACGACACCCCGGAAAAGGCGCTGTTCGGCCAGGAGCTCCGCTACGAAAGCCACGGCTGCGTGCGGATCCACAATGTCGACCAGATGGCCGCTTGGCTGCTGCGTGACGTGCCCGGTTGGGGTCTGCCCCGTATCCAGGAGCTGAAGCACACCGGCGAGCAGGAAGTGGTCGAGCTTCGCTCCAAGGTGCAGGTGATGTTCGTCTATATCGACGGCTGGGCAACGCCGGACGGCGTGATCCATTTCCGTCCGGACATCTACAACCAGCACAGCAGCTCCGAGACGGCTTCGTCCACCTACTAGCCTTTACCTTCAAGGCAGAGCACCTATCTCCTGACAGAGAAAGGCGTTTGCTTGGGCGGGTCCCTGTGCAAAAAAGGTGAGCACCTGCGACCATAGGTGCTCCCATTTTCGCCAGCCTCCGGCCTATGATGTGGGAATGCCCGCGGTCGCCTTGACCGAAGCCGGCTAGTCGAAAGCCAAGCTAGAATCGAGCGAATGGATTACGAAGAAGAGCTCGCAGGCGCACTCCGCGCCCTCAAGCAAGAGGGCCGGTATCGCGAATTCGCCGACATCCGGCGCAAACGCGGCAACTTTCCCCATGCCAGCTATTTCAGCGCCGACGGACAGCGCGCGATCAAGGTCTGGTGCAGCAACGACTATATCGGCATGGGCCAGCACCCGAAGGTGCTGGAGGCCATGCACGAGGCCATCGAGACGGCCGGCGCGGGCGCGGGCGGCACCCGCAACATCTCCGGCACCACCCACTACCATGTCGAGCTTGAGCGCGAGCTCGCCGACCTGCACGGCAAGGCCTCCAGCCTTCTCTTCACCTCCGGCTATGTGGCCAACGAGGCGGCGCTTTCCACGCTCGCCCGCATCCTGCCCGGCTGCGTGATCTTCTCCGACGAGCAGAATCACGCCTCCATGATCGAGGGCATCCGCCATGGCGGCGGCCCGAAGCGGATCTGGGCCCATAACGACGTCGATGATCTCGACCGTCAGCTTTCCGAATATTCCGCCGACACCCCGAAGGTCGTCGCCTTCGAATCGGTCTACTCCATGGATGGCGACATCGCCCCGATCGCCGAGATCTGCGCCGTCGCCAAGAAGCACAACGCGCTGACCTATCTCGACGAGGTCCACGCCGTCGGCATCTACGGCCCCCGCGGCGGCGGCATCGCCGACCGCGAAGGCCTCATGGGCGAGGTCGACATCATCGAAGGCACCCTGGCCAAGGGCTTCGGTCTCATGGGCGGCTATATCGCGGCGTCCTCGAACATGATCGACGCCATCCGCTCCTACGCGCCGGGCTTCATCTTCACGACCTCCCTGGCGCCTGCCATCGTGGCCGGCGCCGTCGCCTCCGTGCGCTATCTGAAAGAGAGCCAGAAGGAGCGGGCGGAGCTCCAGGAGAGGGCGCGGGAGCTGAAGGACCGCATGGCGGCGGCGAGCCTGCCGGTGCTGGAGAATCCCAGCCACATCGTCCCCGTAATGGTCGGCGATCCGGTCCGGTGCAAGAAGCTCACCGATGCGCTGTTGGAGCGTTTCGGGATCTACGTCCAGCCCATCAACTATCCGACCGTCCGCCGCGGCACCGAGCGCATCCGCCTGACGCCCGCGCCGTATCACACCGCGGAAGACATGGATTACCTGATGGAAGCGCTGAATATCCTCTGGCAAGAGATGGATCTCGCCCGCGCCGCGTAAGCCCTGAGCGACTGCCTTCCCCTGATCCAAGCACGCCGCCTGACCGTATCCCCAATTGCCGTATCTTGAAGCGTACGGCTAAATCAGGCGCTAAATATTGCGCCAATCTGCCACTCATCCCTGTTGCTAGTAAGCGTGAGCGACATATGCTAAGTGGCAGCCCAATGACTTGATGGCATCGCTCCAGGCCACTCCATGGCCGGAGCGTTTTTGCCTTTTTGGACAAGAGCACGGCAAAGGTCCACAATCGGACTGGGGGCCGGTTTTTCGAGGAGCGCAAGAGATGACGGCAAGCGAGAGCAACACGGACATTCGTGGCGCGGGATTCTTCTCCAAGCATCTGGAGGACACCGATTCCGAGCTTTGGAATGCGATCGAGGACGAAGCTGAGCGTCAGCAGACCGAGATCGAACTGATCGCGTCGGAGAACATCGTGTCCCGCGCCGTGCTCGATGCCGTCGGCACGCTGCTCACCAACAAATACGCCGAAGGCTATCCGGGCCGCCGCTACTATGGCGGTTGCCAGTATGTCGACGTCGTCGAGAACCTGGCCATCGACCGCGCCAAGCGCCTGTTCGACTGCAACTTCGTCAACGTCCAGCCTCATTCCGGTTCCCAGGCGAACCAGTCGGTCTTCCTGGCGCTTCTCAAGCCCGGCGACACCATCCTGGGCATGTCCCTGGCGGCCGGCGGTCACCTGACCCATGGCGCTCCGCCGAACCTGTCCGGCAAGTGGTTCAACGCGGTCCAGTACGGCGTCCGCGAGGACACCCACGAGATCGACTACGACCAGGTCGAGAAGCTGGCCAAGGAGCACAAGCCGGCCCTGATCATCGCGGGCGGTTCCGCCTATCCGCGCATCATCGACTTCGCGCGCTTCCGCAAGATCGCCGATGAGGTCGGTGCCTATCTGCTCGTCGACATGGCCCATTTCGCGGGCCTGGTCGCCGGCGGCGTCCATCCGAGCCCGCTGCCGCACGCCCATGTCGTCACCACCACGACCCATAAGACCCTCCGCGGTCCGCGCTCGGGCATGGTGCTCTCCAACGACGAGGAGATCGGCAAGAAGATCAACTCCGCCGTCTTCCCGGGTCTGCAGGGCGGTCCGCTGATGCATGTCATCGCCGGCAAGGCCGCGGCCTTCAAGGAAGCGCTGTCGCCCGACTTCAAGATCTACGCCAAGCAGGTCGTCGAGAACGCCAAGGCGCTCGGCGAGGTGCTGGTCGGCGGCGGTGCCGATCTAGTCTCCGGCGGCACGGACACTCACGTCATGCTGGTCGATCTGCGTCCCAAGAAGCTCACCGGCAAGGCCGCCGAGCTGGCCCTGGGCCGTGCGCACATCACCTGCAACAAGAACGGCGTCCCGTTCGATCCCGAGAAGCCGGCCATCACCTCCGGCATCCGTCTCGGCTCGCCCGCCGGCACCACGCGCGGCTTCGGCGTGACCGAGTTCCAGACCATCGGCAACCTCATCCTCGAGGTGCTCGACGGCCTGGCCGAGAACGGCGAGGACGGCAACCAGAAGGTCGAGGAATCGGTCAAGGAACGCGCGATCGCGCTTTGCGAGAACTTCCCGATCTACCGCTAGCCTGATCCTGGCGGGGGCGAGGAAAGGGGGAGCTGTCCACTATGCGATGTCCGTATTGCGGCAGCACCACCACGCAGGTCAAAGACTCGCGCCCCAGCGAGGATCATTCCACGATAAGGCGCCGCCGCATCTGTTCGGATTGCGGCGGCCGCTTCACCACCTTCGAGCGCGTGCAGCTGCGAGAGCTCACGGTCATCAAGCGCCACGGACGGCGCGTGCCCTTCGACCGCGACAAGCTGATGCGTTCCATCCAGATGGCCACCCGCAAGCGAGACGTCGATCCGGAGCGCCTTGAGCGCCTGGTCAGCGGCTTGGTGCGCCGGCTGGAGAACATGGGCGAGAACGACGTGCCGTCGGAGACCATCGGCACCCTCGTGATGGAGGCCTTGAAGACGCTCGATGACGTCGCATATGTACGTTTCGCCTCGGTCTATAAGAATTTCCGCGAGGCGAAGGATTTCGAGGCCGTGCTGGGCGAACTCACCGGACCGCCTCCCGAAGACGACGATCAATTATCGATGGACGATGATTAGCGTCCGGGCCGGTTCCGGCTCGGCGTCCTAAAAGCTCATGACCATGCGTGATGAAGACTACATGGCCCAGGCGCTCGTCATGGCGCGTAGGGGTCTTGGCACCACTTGGCCGAACCCGTCGGTAGGCTGCGTGATTGTCGGCGAGAACGGCGAGATCGTCGGCCGCGGCGTCACCGCGCCGGGCGGCCGTCCCCATGCGGAGGCCATCGCGCTGGCCCAGGCGGGCGAACGCGCCAGGGGTTCGACAGTCTACGTGACCCTGGAGCCTTGCGCCCATGAGGGCAGGGGCGAGGCCTGTACCGACGCCCTGATCGGCGCCCACCCGAAGCGGGTCGTGGCTGCCATCCGCGATCCCGATCCCCGCACCGCCGGCAAAGGCATCGAGCGCATGCAGGAGGCCGGCATCGAGGTCACCGAGAATGTGTTGCCGGAGGCCGCCGCCGAGATGATCCGCGGTCATATCCTGCGGGTCGGCGAGCATCGGCCAGAAGTCATTCTGAAGCTCGCGGTCGGCTCCGACGGCCGCATCCCGGAAGGCAATGGCAGCCCGGTCTGGGTGACCGGCGAAGCAGCCCGCGCCCATGCCCATCTCCAGCGTGCCAGATGCGACGCCATTCTGGTCGGCCGCGGCACCGTCACCACCGACGATCCAAGCCTCACCTGCCGGCTTCCCGGCATGGAGTGCCGCTCCCCGGTCCGTGTCGTCCTCGACCGCCGCCTGCGCACGCCCAAGGAGGCCCAGCTCTTCGAGGACGAGATGGTCCCGGTCTGGTTCGTCTGCTCCGACGAGCCCCAGGTCAACGAAAGCGCTCTTCAGGAGCGGGGCGCGGAGATCATCCGGGTCAATTGCGACGAGGAAGGCTTCCCTTGCGTCCGAGAGGCGCTGCAGGGCCTTGCGCTTGCCGGTATCACCCGCGTGCTGGTGGAGGGCGGCCCCGCCGTCGCCAAGAGCTTCCTCGATGCCGGCCTGGTCGACGAGGCCATCATCTACCAGGGCGCCGAAGAGGTCGGGCCCAACGGCCTTCTCCCCTTCGTGAATGACGGGATCGACAAGCTGACCGGGACCGGCGAATACGTCATGACCGGCGAGCGCTCCTTCGGGCGCGATCGCATGACCGAATGGCACCGGAAGCCGAAATGTTCACCGGCATAGTCAGCGATATCGGACGGGTCGAGACAGCCGAGGTCAACGAGGATGGCGGCCGCTTCGCAATAAGCTGTCGCTATGCGCCGGAGACCATCGAGCTCGGCGCCTCCATCGCCTGCAACGGCTGCTGCCTCACGGTGACTGAAGTCCAGAAGACGGAAGCGGGCAGCCGCTTCGCCGTGGATGCCTCCAACGAGACCCTGGCCCTGACGACCCTGGAAGACTGGAAGCCCGGCACCCGTATCAATCTGGAGCGCGCCCTGAAGATGGGCGACGAGCTCGGCGGTCACATGGTCAGCGGCCATATCGACGGTTGCGCGGTGCTGCTCGGCGTGAAGCCAGATGGTGAAAGCCGGCGTCTAGTTTTCGAAAGTCCGCCGGAACTCGCCCGATATATTGCCAAGAAGGGCTCCGTGGCACTGAACGGCGTCTCGCTG
>Ga0310345_10000799_pt1 | contig 40416 bp, 38 predicted proteins | sample HC15DNA20500_MG_FD_204667 | JGI IMG/M metagenome (GOLD analysis project Ga0310345, IMG submission 204667) | Marine microbial communities from station ALOHA, North Pacific Subtropical Gyre - HC15-DNA-20-500_MG | ecosystem: Environmental > Aquatic > Marine > Oceanic | place: Pacific Ocean: North... | reverse complement strand
AGAAGAGCAGATACGAGCGCGGCAGCGGCGTCGTCAGCAGGACGCGCATGGAGCCCATCTCACGGTCGTAGACCATAGAGAGCGAGCTCTGCATGCCGTTGAAGAGCTGGATCATCGCCAGCAGACCCGGCGTGATATAGACCTGATAGGTGATGTAGGTTTCGTAGGGCGGCTGGATATTCACGCCGAGCGCCGCGCGGAAGCCCGCCGCGAACACGATCAGCCAGATCAGCGGTCGCACCATGGCCGCGAAGAAGCGTTCGCGCTGCTGCAGGAAGCGCAGCATCTCCCGGCCGACGATGCCGTTGAATGCGCGGACGAGATGCCCAACCCTCATGCCGCGATCCCTTCTTCCGGATCCGTGGTGAGCTGCCTGAAGGCATCTCCCAGGTCCTTCGCGCCCGTCTCCTTGACGACGTCCTTCGCCCGGCCGCGAGCCACGATCCGGCCCTTGTCGAGCACCACCAGATCGTCGTCCGGCTCGATCTCGTCGAACAGATGGGTCGCCCAGAGCACGCCGATATTGGCATCCTCCGCCAGCCGGTGAATGTGATCCACGATGGCCATGCGGGTCGGATTGTCGAGACCGATGGTCGGCTCGTCCAGCAGCATCAGCGAGGGGCTGTGCAGGATACCGCGGGCGATCTCCACGCGCCGCCGGTGACCGCCGTTCAATGCCCGCACGCGCTCACCGATTCGCTCGCGCATATCGAGCGCATCAAGAGCGCGCGCCATGCGCTCGTCGGCCTCTTTCCGGGGAATGCCGCGCAGCGCAGCGAAATATCGAAGGTTCTGTTTGACCGTGAGATCCAGATCCAGGGTCGGCTGCTGGAACACGACGCCCAGAGGACCGAGCGCCCGGCTCCCGACCTCGGCCGGAGACATCCCGCAGATCTCGATCCGGCCGATCGGGGCATCGAACAGTCGCGTGATGAGAGAGAAGAGCGTCGTCTTGCCGGCGCCGTTCGGACCTAGCAGCGCCGTCACCCGTCCCGGCAGGACCTCGAAGCTGACATCGTCCAGAGCCTGCTTCTCGCCGTAGTAATAGGAAACGTCCTTCACCGAGAGGACCGGCGCCTCCGGCGCGTTCGACTTGACTTCCTTCTGCATGAATTCTCGTCTTTCGCGCCGACGGTGAAACCCGCAGCTGCCTTTGTTTCCTACCCACTCCAGAGATAACCGCCGGTCCGAACCGACACAAGCCCGCAAGGCCAGCCACGCCCGGTGTTAATGTTCCTGCAAGGTCGGAAGTTCGGCGGGATGCGAAATCAGACGTTGCGAAAAGCAATTGAGGGGCTCCTGCGCTCCTCTGTGCCTCGCGCCCACACCGCCCGGCCAGGCAGCAGCGCCTGCCGAACTGGCTGTGAGATTGGTCCGCTCAACACTCCTCGCGACGACAAACGCTCAGGAAGCGCCACGGTGACCCGCCTCAAACCAAAAGCGCCGGCACGAACGGCCGGCGCGTAAAAAAGAAGCCGCCCCGAAGGGCGGCTTCCGTATTCGTCGTCTGTGGTTCGATCTAGAAGAAGATCACGCCACCGACCTGGAACAGATCCCAGTCTTCGACGGCCAGTGCAGGGCCACCAGCAGCTGCGGCGGCGGCAGGCGTGAAGTCGGCATCCAGAGACTGGTGCTGCCAGCGAGCGAAGACGTGCATCGCAGCAGCGTCGATCTCCTGGACCACACCGAGGCCGTAGCGCTCGACTTCAGAGCCTTCGAACACCTGAGCACCCAGGGCGAGGTTGGCAGTGAAGAACTGGTCGTCGTAGTTGCCATACTCACCGTAGAAGGTGGTCGCGCCCATCGGCATGAAGGTCTTCTTCAAGAAGGGCTTCAGGTACCAGACATTGGTGTCAGGCGCTGCGACGAGATCGAGCTCTTCGTACTGATACATACCGTACAGGCCGAGACCCGAAGGGGTATGCATGACCGTGGCACCTGCCTGATGCAGGTCAGCGTCGAAGCCGAAGCCAGTCGCGTTGCCGCTGCTGTGCGTGTAGGCATAAGCCGCGGTCGTTTTGAAGTTGCCCCAGTCGCCGTTGTAGAAGACCGCAACGTCGGCCTTGTCGTCCTCACCCCAAGAAGCCTCGAGGCGGAAGCCTGCGATGGTCGGCGAGTCGTAGCGAACTGCCTCGTAAGCAGCACCGTTACAGTCGACGCCGATACCTGCACCGCCAAGCGAATAGCAGCCCAGGAAGTTACCCCAGGTGAGGGCGCTCGTGCCGCCGCCAGGAGTGCGCAGGAAGAAGCCGGGGCCTTCGAAGAAGACCGCGTTGGATTCGATGACCGTACCGGAAGCGTCGGCAAGAACCGCCGCGTTATCGGAGGCCGGGCTCAGCGTGCCCCAGTTCAAAGTACCCCACTTGTCGCTCTTGATGTACATGTAGGAGTACAGCGTGCTGATGTCGTTGAACTGGTCATCATTGATCTGGTTCGAAGCGAAGCCGAACACATCGGCCGGCGCCAGAACAGTCATGTTGTAACCAGCCGACCAACCGGGAGAGATCTGAGCCTCGCCGGTGATCGCGAAACGGCTACCAAGGTCATAGTCCTTGTCGCCGACGACCGAATTGGTCTCGAAACCGTCATCCCAAACGTTGAACGACTTGACGACCCAACCGGAGACCGTGACGGACACCTTCTTATTGCCCTTACGGACCGTCGTCGCCTCTAGCTCAGCCACTCGCTCTTCGAGATCAGCACAGCAATCGCCCCCGAAATCCGCGGCTTGCGCCGGGCTGGCGCTCATGGCGTAAACGCCAAGCGTCATTCCGAGTGCGGTCGCGATGGTGATGCGGCTGGATGTTTTTTTCAGTCCCCCGAACATATCCATCTCCACCTTCCCTAAATTAAAAGTCCCATCCAAACTCTCAGGCTGGATTTGCATGGGTAGTGCCCCCAGTGCCTAAACTGCCGCTCTTCGGCAGTCCCTCCCTTGAGAGAGTTCTGATCTTGGTTATACGGATTCCCCGTTTCAGGTAAATTGCTATCAAAGCAGGCGGCTTGGTTTTTGGCCCCTTGTGACATTTGAGCCACGAGAGTTTTTCCGCCGCGAAACCGTCGCAAAAACACCATCAGCCGAAAACAGCTCGCTGAATCAGTGGGTTAGTCTGCGACGCCAGGTCGCGGCGCGTTCAGTCTGAGCTTGGCAATCGCTTTGGCAAGTTTTCCCGGACGTGCTGGCAACAGCCGGAAGATGCCGCTTTGATGGGCACCCAGATGGCGTTTTCTATGCTGGTCCGAGCCGCTCTCCGCCGGTTGCCTGCTCAATTTCGCGGCAGGCTCGGCGATTCCTCCCCTGTTCCAGCCCGCCGAGTCGCGCTGCGACATTTAAGAACTTGCCTTCCTCGGCTTCAGCGACTTGCTAGCGATTTCGGCCTGCCCAGAGATGGTCTAAGGTCCGTGTTTGAGTACCAGCTTCGCGGCGGCAACTTCGAAGACGAGATATAATCCGCCGGCAAGCGCGCGGGGAGCGTTCAGATGGATCAAATCACCAAGGATCAGACGGCTGAAGAAAGCCAGCTGTCCGGCAAGCATATCCTAGTGGTCGAAGATGAAGCTTTAGCGGCACTTCACCTGGAGGATATGCTGCAGGAGCTCGGCTGCGAGGTCATGGGACCGGCCGCGCGGGTCAAGCACGCCATCGAGATCCTGGACCAGGGATTGCCGGATATGGCGATCCTCGACCTGAACGTGGCGGGCGAGCTGGTCTATCCCGTCGCCGATACCCTGGCCGCCCGCGGCGTGCCCTTCCTCTTCGCCACCGGCCTCGGCATCGCATCCTTGAGCGAGAACTACCGCGATCGGCCGGTGCTGCAGAAGCCTTTCGCCTTCTCCGATCTGCGGGACGCGATCCAAGCGAGCCTCGCCACGGTCTGACGCGCGACGACGCGGCCCGCCAAACAGGACCGATTCCTATCGAAATTTCGGATTTGCCGGGGTGCGAGCCTTAGTTGACTCGCGTCACCTCGACCAGATTGTCGGAGAAGGTCGGCGCATTACCAAGGCCGCAGTGGGCGTCCGACGAGATGGAGTTCACCGACCCGTCCGACCGGTTCAGCGACCGCCAGTAGCCCAGGGTCGCCACCACGCGGCCCGCTGGCACGTCGTCGGTCACCTTGGCGAAGCCCTCGAAGCCGCCGCGCGCGTTGTGCACGCGGACCGGATCGCCCTCGCGAATCTGCCGGCTCGCGGCGTCCTCGGGACTGATCATCACGAACTGCTCGCCCTGGCTCCGGATCTTATGCGGCTCGTTCGCATAGCAGGAGTTCAGGAAACCATGGCTCTTCGGCGAGACGATGTTGAGCGGATAGAGCTTGCCCAGCGTATCGTTGGTCTCAGGGCTCTCCCGCGGCGGCACGTAGCCGGGCAGCGGGTCGACGTCCTCGCCCGACTGCATCTCCTCGTACATATGCCGGAAGGGCGGCGCGACGAAGTTCTTCGCGCCCTCGACCTTGAACTCCACCTTGCCTGACGGCGTCGGGAAGTTGCCTTCCGCATGGGGCAGCCGGTCGTCGGGCGTGCCCACCGCGAGATGGAAGTAGCCGTGCTCCAGGAAATGATCCATGCCGATCCCGCCCATGGCAGGCGCGTCCCAATCTAGGAAATGCTCGATCTGCTCCTGATCGGACATGTGCAGACGCGGATCGTCGAAGCCCATGACCTTGGCCAGCCGGCGGAAGATCTCCGAGTTGGAGACCGCTTCGCCCCGGGGCTCGATCGCCTTCTGGTTGAGCGTCAGATAGAAATGGCCCCAGGAGAACATCATGTCGTCGTGCTCTCCGGCCATGGTCGCCGGCAGGATGATGTCTGCGTAGCGGGCCGTGTCGGTGATGAAATGCTCCGCCACCACCGTGAACAGATCCTCGCGCTGCAGACCCTTGACGATCTTGTCGGTCTCGGGCGCCTGGCTCACCGGATTGGTGTTGTAGCAGAAGAAGCTCATGATCGGCGGATCAAGCTCCATCTCGCCCGTGAGGGCGCGGCCCAACCGCAGATTGTTCACAACGCGGGTGCCGACCCTGATCCAGTCGGGGCGCGAGACACGGTCCCAATGGACCGGGAATTCCCAAAGCGGCATCTGCAGCAACCCGCCGCCGACATGGCGCCAGGAGCCGGTCAGAGCCGGGATCGCGCAGACCGCGCGAATCGTCTGGCCACCGCCCGCATGACGCTCCAGCGCCACGCCCATCCGGATCACGGAGGGCTGGGTGGTGGCGAATTCCTTCGCGAACTGGATGACGTCCGCTGCGGGAACGCCGGTGATCTTCTCGACATACTCCGGCGTGAATTCCGCGGCGCGCGCCTTCAGATCCTCGAAGCCGACCGTGTAATTGTCGACGTAATCCTGGTCGACCAGACCGCCCTCGATGATGGCGTTGATGATGCCCATGGCCAGGGCGCCGTCCGTGCCGGGCTTCGGGCAAATATGCCAGTCGGCCTGCTTGGCGGTGCGCGAGCGGTAGGTATCGATCACCACCACCTTGGCGCCGCGCTTGCGCGCTTCCAGCACGAAGGGCCAGTGATGCAGGTTGGTCGAGATCGTGTTGCAGGCCCAGATCACGATGAACTTCGAATGGACGAAGCTCTCCGGATCCACGCCGCCCGTCGGCCCGACACTTAGAAGCCACGCGGTGGAAGAGCCGGACGCGCAGAATGTCTTCTCATTCACCGTCGTGCCGAGGCGGTTGAAGAAGGCGTCGCCCGCCGTCAGCCCCTGCACCAGCCCCTCATTGCCGAGGTAGCTGTAGGGCATGATGGCCTGGGAGCCATGTTTGTCGATGATTTCCGTCCACCGGGTTTTGATGGTGTCCAGAGCCTCATCCCAGGAGATGCGCTCGAACTGCATGGAGCCTTTCGGCCCCGACCGCTTCAGCGGATAGAGAACCCGATCCGGATTGTAATGGTGGTCGTGGTAGTCTTTCAGCTTCACGCAGAGCGTGCCGCGGGTCATCGGGTGGTTTTTATTGCCGCGGACTTCGACCAGCTGTCCGTCGACCACCTCGTAGACCATGGCGCAGGTGTCCGGACAATCGTGCGGACACCCGCCAAAAAATCGAGAGCTGGGTACTTGTTCGTTCATGCTCTCGTAAGTCTCCCCAGACTTGGACCGTCGTTTACCGACTTGGTAGGGGGCGCACCCTAATCGGCCACATGGTGTTTGTCGATTATGAATTCAAATCGCGCGATAGAAAACTTGAATTCATCCTCAGGTTGCGAGATTCACAGGTCCAGCTGATAGGTCACGGGCACCCAGCGGAAACCCGCGCCGGCCGTCTCCACGAAACCGAGCGACGGAAAAGACATGTGATAGCCCGCCACGGGGAGCCGGTCGGCCGCCGCCATCCCATAGATTCTCTTGCGCGTCTCCGCCCCTTGGGTCTTGTCCATATCGAAGAGGGCATGCCAGTCCGGCCTGGCCAGAGACGCCACCTCGTGATGGGCGCAATCGCCCCAGATGAGAAGCCGCTCCCCTTCGCTCTCCAGATGAAAAGCGAGATGGCCCGGCGTGTGGCCGTAGGCTGCAACGGCCTCAATGCCCTGCACGACCTGATCTCCGGGTTGGATGCGGGTCAGCTTTGGTTCTAGCGGCAGCACGTGGCTCCGGAACAGCACGGCGCTGTTGTAGTCGTTGCTCTCCTTGTCGGCCGAAAGCGCGGCCCCGCTTTGCCAGAAATCGAACTCCTTCGCGCCGATCACGTAGCGGGCGTTGGGAAAGAGCGGCTTTCCAGCTTCCATCAGCCCGCCGATATGGTCCGGGTGGCAATGCGTGAGGACGACGACGTCGAAATCCTCTGGTTCGAATCCGGCCGGCTTCAGCTGCGCCGCCAGCCAGCCTCCGTCGGGCCGCGGCACGAACCCGTCCGCGCCGCTCCCCGTATCGAACAGGATCAGCTCCTTGCCCGTATTCACCACCATCGGCGTGAAGCCGGGCCGGAAGCGATTCGGCGGGAGCATGTTCTCCCGCATCAAGGCTTCCACCTTCTCCTGCGGCTGGTCCTCGCCGACAATGGGCCACGGGCCGTCGATCGACACCCGCGCATCCATGATCATGGTGATCTCAAAAGCGCCTCGGCGGAATCTGTAATGGATCGGATAGGAGGGCCCGAGATAGGCCGCGGCCGCCCGCGCCTCGAAGGCCGGAAAACCGCCCAGCAAAGGCAGCGTCCCCGCGCCGGCCGCCAAAGCGAAAGCCTCCCGCCGTGTGATTCCACCCTTCTGCCGCTTCACTCCGTCTGCCATGCTTGTGCTCCATGCCGATATTTGATCGGGCCGGAGACTGAGCGAAGACGCCGATGACGCGCTTGTACGAACCTGCTGCGGAAAGCAGACCTTTCGAAAGAGAGGCGCTCGCACCCCTGTGGCATGTGGAGCCCGACCGCGCGTTTTTCGCCGGCCCTCTCGGCCATAACGCGCCGCACCGCCACGCCACCCCTGTTCTGTTGAGCGGCCTCTACGGCCCCGTCCGCCTGAAACTCGGCGCCGGCGATTGGCGCCTGACCCAGGGGGCGATCATTCCCGCCGGTCTCACGTACGAGTTCGACATGGCGGGCGACCCCCTCGCCGTTCTCTACCTTGAGCCGGACCTGGCCGGACACGACGCCTTGCGGCCGCTCCTGGACGAAGCAACGGAAGAGGATGGCGCTCTGCTGGGCCGCCCGTCCTGCAACCCTCTCTTACGCGAGCTCTTCGAGGCACCCGGAAGCCAGGGCTGGACCACCCTCGCCCTTGCAGATCTCATAGCCTATGGGCAGGCCAGAGCCCGCTCGGCCAAAGCCGGCCGCGACGTCGACCCAAGGATTGCCAAGCTTGTGCGCCGCCTGGCGTCCGAACTCACCGATCAAATTCCGGCAGAAGAGCTGGCCGCGGAGATCGGCCTTTCGGTGTCGCGCATGCAGCACCTCTTCAAGGAGGCGGTGGGCGTTCCGATCCGCCGCTATCGCATCTGGCGCCGCCTGAAGGCCGCGATCGGCGAAACGGCGAAAGGCCGTACCGGCACCGAAGCCGCCCATGCGGCCGGCTTCTTCGACCAGGCCCATTTCGGCCACGCCTTCCGGGAGAGTTTCGGCGCCCCTCCGCGCCTAACGCGCCTTAGAGGCGCCTAAGCCGCAGCGACCGTGCTCCGGCGCGTCGCAAGGAATGCCGCGATGAAGACGCAAGTCATCAGAAGCACGATGGTCGGCGCCGGCACGCTGTCGATGAAAAAGCTGAGATAGACGCCGAGCAGCGAGCACCCGACCGCGATGGTGACCGCCGTCAGCAGCATCCAGCCGAACCGCTTGGTGATCAGGAACGCGATGGCTCCGGGCGCGATCAGCATTGCGATGGCGAGGATGATGCCCACCGCCTGCAGCGCGCCAACGATGGCAAGCGACAGGATGCAGAGCAGGCCGTAATGCAGCACCCGCACGGGCAGGCCGATCGCCTTGGCCTGCTGCGGATCGAAAGCCTGCAGCAGCAGGTCCCGCCATTTCAGCGCGATGGCGCCGACCACGATCAGGGCGATGATCGCCGATTGCGCGATGTCGCCCCAGCCGACGCCCAGCATGTTGCCGAACAGGATGTGATCCAGATGCAGGTTCGTCTGCACCTGGGTGTAGAGCACGATGCCGAGCCCGAACATGCCGGAGAACACCACACCCATGATGGTGTCCTGCTTCACCCGGCTGTTCTCCTGCAGAAAGCCCGTGGCAACGGCGCAAAACATGCCGGCGATGAACGCGCCGATACCCAACGGAATCCCCGCCACGTAGGCGAGCACGACCCCCGGCAGCACCGCATGGCTCGTCGCGTCGCCGAGCAGCGCCCAACCCTTGAGGACCAGGTAGCAGGAGAGCAGCGCGGTCGGGACGGCGACGCAGACCGAGATGAGAAAGGCCTGCTGCATGAAGGGAAACAGGAACGGCGCCCACGGCATCTCGAGAAAGGCACTCATGCTTGCACCTCGGAAACCCCGCGCAGCGCCTCCGCCGCTTTCCGCCGCGCCGCCAGCATCCCGTGCTTCGGCGCGAACACGAAGGCGGTGAGGAAGACGAGCGTCTGCAGCACGACGATCACGCCGCCGGTTGCCCCATCGAGGAAGTAGCTCGCATAGGCGCCAAGGAAGCTGGTGATGCTCCCGATCAGGATGGAGATCACGATAAGCCGGGGAAACCGGTCCGTCAGAAGGTAAGCGGTGGCGCCCGGCGTCACCACCAGGGCGATCACCAGGAACGCGCCCACCGTCAGCAGCGCCGCCACTGTGCAAGCGCTGAGGAGCGTAAAGAAGAGCAGCTTCATGGCCGGCGGGTTCAGGCCGGCCGAATGGGCGTGGTTCTCGTCGAAAAACACCGCCATCAGGTCCCGCCATTTCAGCGTCAACAGCACGAGCGAGATCCCCGCGATCAGCACCAGCTGCAGCGTATCTTCCGGCGTGATCGCCAGAATGTTGCCGAGCACGATCTGCTGCACGTCCACGGAGGTCGGCGACAAGGAGACCATGAACAGGCCGAGACCGAAGAAGGAGGTGAAGATCAGCCCGATGATGGCGTCTTCCTTCAGTTTCGTCCGCTCGTTGAGAAACAGCATGGCCCCGGCCGCCAGCCCGCCGGCGAGAAACGCACCGAAGGAGAATGGCAGGCCGAGCATGAAAGCCCCCGCCACCCCCGGCACGATGGAATGGGACAGCGCATCGCCGATTAGCGACCAGCCCTTCAGCATCAGATAGGCGGAAAGAAAGGCGCACACCGCGCCGACCAGCGCACTCACCCACATGGCGTTGACCATGTAGCCGTAGCCGAACGGTTCGAGCAGCGTCTCGATCATTCGCTGACGCTCCGCTCCTTCGGCTTCGCAGACGTCGATGTGTCGGGCTCGGTCTCGCCCGCATCTTCGCCGTAGACCACGAAGGGCCGCTCGTCGTCGGAGATCACCGTCACGCTTTCGCCCGGCTGCCCATCGGCGCCGCGCTCGCTCGGCAGCACGAAATGGCGCAGCACGCCGCCGAAGGTGCGCCGCAGATTCTCCTCCGTGAACACTTCCTTGGTCGGACCGGCGTCCAGCACCGTCTGCTTCAACAGCACCGTGCGGTCGCAAAACTCCGGCACGCTGCCGAGATTGTGGGTGGAGACCAGCATCACCCGCCCCTCGTCCCGCAGCGCCTTGAGCAGACGGATAATCGCCTCCTCGGTCTTTACGTCGACGCCGGTAAACGGCTCGTCCAGCAGGATCACCTGGGCGTCCTGTGCCAGCGCGCGCGCAAGGAAGACGCGCTTCTTCTGGCCGCCGGAGAGCTCGCCGATCTGGCGCTTCGCGAACTCGCTCATATTGACCCGCGCCAGCGCCGCCGCCACCGCTTCATGATCGCGCTTCCGTGGGATGCGCAGCATGTTCATGTGGCCGTAGCGGCCCATCATGACCACGTCCTCGACCAGCACCGGGAAGTTCCAGTCCACCTCCTCGGCCTGCGGCACGTAGGCGACCAGCGTCTCCTTCAGGGCGTCCCGCACCGAGCGGCCGAGGATCGAGATGGTCCCCTTGCCCGCCCGCAGGAAACCCATGATCGCCTTGAACAGGGTGGACTTGCCGCTGCCATTGATGCCCACCAGCGCGGTGATGGTGCCGGTCGGCACGGTGAAGGTGACGTTCCGCAGCGCGGTCGTGCCGTTGCGGTAGGTGACCGTCACGTCGTCGACGACAATCCCGGCGTGCTCTGCCGTCATTGCGACAGCCCTTCGGCGATCCGCTCGGATGTCACCCGCAAAAGGTCGAGATAGGTCGGCACCGGTCCACCCGCCTCGCTCAACGAATCGACGTAGAGGACGCCCCCATACGCGGCGCCCGTTTCCCGGGCGACCTGCTTCGCGGGCGCCGGGGAAACCGTGCTTTCGGAGAAGACAGTCGGAATATCGTGCTCCTTCACCCGATCGATCACCGCGCGCACCTGTTGCGGCGTGCCTTGCGCGTCCGCATTGATCGGCCACAGATAGAGCTCCTTCAGTCCATAATCCCGGGCGAGGTAGCTGAACGCCCCTTCGCTGGTCACGAGCCAGCGCTTGTTCTCCGGCACTTCCGCCAGCGTCTCTCGGATCGGCTTCGCCATGGCTTCGAGCTTCTCGATATAGGCGGCTGCGTTCTGCTTGTAGGTCTCTGCGTTCTCGGGATCGGCCTCGACGAGCGCGTCCCGGATATTCTCCACATAGATCACGCCGTCGGATACGGACATCCAGGCGTGGGGGTTGGGCTTCCCTTCATAGGGACCATCGCCAATGCCGATGGGTTCCACCCCTTCCGAGATCACCACACCGGGCACATCCTGCAGATTCTGGAAGAACTTCTCGAACCAGCGCTCCAGGTCGAGCCCGTTCCATAGGATGAGATCGGCGCCCTGGGCCTTGATGAGGTCGCCGGGCGTCGGCTGGTAGTTGTGGATCTCCGCACCCGGCTTGGTGATGGATTCGACCGTCGCCTTGTCGCCGGCGACATTCCGCGCCATGTCGGCGATCACCGTGAAGGTGGTGAGAACCTTGAGCTTTCCGTCGGCGGAGTCACTGGCCTCGTCGCTGCAGGCGGCGAGCGGAAGGACGAGCGCCATGGCCAGCAGGATGCTCGGCACGCTGCTGCGAAAGATCCTGCCAAACTTCGGGAAGCGGCCACGCCCTGTCATCGAAATCTCCTGCGAACGGTTCAACGGACTCCAGGGCGGTTTGCTCCACCAACCCGACATTCCTGCACCTAATCTAGTTGCAAATGATTTGCAATAGGAACAACGGCGGCGAATTGACCGTACCGGTCACGGCTCCGCGATCCCATATGGACAGCACACGCCTTTCCGCGCGATGCAGAACCACCAGACGACAAGCGTCGCGCGTTTTTCTGCTTACGCATAGTCGCCCGCCGCCGATCATCTTTGCCCTGAGCCTCCAATGACCCTCGCCCTGGTCGCGCCCATCGCCCTCTACGTCTTCGTGATGGCGATCACCCCCGGCCCCAACAACATGATGCTGACGACCTCGGGCCTGATCTTCGGGCTGAGGCGCACCCTGCCGCACATGTTTGGCATCCCCTTCGGCGGCGCGGCTCAGATGGCGGTGGTCGGCGCAGGCCTCGGCGCGGTCTTTGCCGTGGAGCCGCGGCTCCAGCTGGTCATTAAATTCGCCGGAACGATCTATCTCTTCTGGCTCGCCTGGAAGCTCTGGCGCGCGGCCGGCATGCCGGAAGCCCGCGCGGCCGAGCCCATCAGCTTCTGGCAGGCGGCGCTGTTCCAGTTCGCCAATCCGAAATCCTGGGTGCTCGTCGTCACCGCCATTGCGGCCTACACCACCCCCGGCCCGGACTATGTCTGGTCCGTCCTCCTTGTGATGGCGGTGTTCGTCTGCACGACGACGCCCTGCGCCGCCACCTGGACGGCCTTCGGCGCCGCCCTCAAATCGCTTCTGAAGGATGAGAAGTGGCTGCTGATCGTGAACCGCACATTGGCGGTGCTGACCGCGCTCACCGCGCTGATATTCTGGTTCTGATATTTTTGGCCCCGCCGGAGGAGATACGAAGATGACCGCGGAATTCGACACCTTCGCTCTGGGCGACGTACCGCTCCAATCCGGCGGGACGCTGCGGCACGCCAAGCTGGCCTACAAGACCTACGGCACCCTGTCGCCCAGGGGCGACAACGCCGTTCTGATGCCGACCTTCTATACGGGCACCCATACCCGCAATGAGGCCTATTTCGGCGCGGGCCGGGCGCTCGATCCGGCGCGCCATTTCATCATCTCGGTCAACATGTTCGGCAACGGCCTCTCCTCCTCCCCGAGCAACACGATCCCCGATCAAGCAGGGCCGCGCTTCCCCCGCGTCACCCTGTGCGACAACGTGATCTGCCAGCACCGGCTGGTCGTGGAGGAGCTCGGGATCGACCGCCTCGCCCTCGTCACCGGCTGGTCCATGGCGGGCTGCCAGACCTATCACTGGGGTGCGATGTATCCCGACATGGTGGAGGCGATCCTGCCGTTCTGCGCGTCCGCCAAGACCTCGCCCCACAACTTCGTCTTCCTCGAAGGTGTCAAGGCGGCCCTGCAGGCCGACTGCGCCTGGAACGGCGGCGATTACGTCGACCCTCCGGTCACGGGGCTTAAAGCCTTCGCCCGGGTCTATGCCGGCTGGGCCTACAGCCAGGCCTTCTTCCGGGAGGGCCTCTACCGCCAGCTCGGCTTCACGACCATCGAGGACCTCCTGCAGGACTGGGAGGCGGACCACGTCGACAACTGGGACGCCAACGACCTGATGGCGAAGCTTTGGGCCTGGCAGCAGGGCGATATCAGCGCCAACCATCGCTATGAGGGCGACTTTGAGAAGGCGCTCCGGGCCATCACGCCCAAGGCCATCCTCATCCCCTCGACGACCGACCTCTATTTCCCGCCCGAGGACAATGCCTTCGAGGCAGAGCACATGCCCAACGCCGAACTCCGCCCCTACACATCGAAGCTCGGCCACTGCGCCGCCTCGCCCGGCAAGGACCCCGCCTTCAACGCCTTCCTGGATGAGGCGCTGCGGGAGCTGCTCAACTGAGGCGACCGGCCGGTCATTTTTCGGTCTTCTCCGACGCGTCAAATGGAGCGAGCCGGTCGGCTAACGCCTCCTATACGATCGGCACAATGTCCTCCGGACGGTAACGGAGCCTGAGCCATGGCAGACCAAGATCCCGACGTCGCAGATCCCGTGCGCCCGCCGCGTTACGAGCAGACCTTCCCGACTTTGACGCAGGAAGAAATTGACCGGGTCGCACGCTTCGGCACGCGGCAGCATTTTGCAGCGGGCGATCTCCTGTTCGAGGCCGGCCGGCCTGCACCGGGCATGTTCGTTCTGTTGTCCGGCCAGGTTGCCGTCACCCAGCGCGACGGGCTGGGTCACGTCACGCCGGTGATCGAACAGGGGCCGGGCCAGTTCCTGGCCGAGATCGGCCAGCTCTCCGACCGCGCCGCCCTGGTCGACATCCGGGCGGAAAGCGACGGCGAAGCCCTGCTCATACCGCCGGATCAGCTCCGCGCATTGCTGGTGGCCGAGGCGGAGCTCGGCGAGCGCATCACCCGCGCGCTCATCCTGCGGCGCGTGGGGCTGCTGGAGAGCGGCTTCGGCAGCGCGGTGATCGTCGGCCGCGCTGACGATGCGGACGTCGTCCGCCTGCGCAATTTCATGAACCGCAACGGCCAGCCCCATCACCTCATCGATCCGTGTATCGATGCGGAGGGGGCCGAGGTGCTCGAGCGGATCTCCGCGACTTGCGACCAGCTCCCGCTCATCCTCTGCCCCGATGGCACGGTGCTGCAGAACCCTTCCGAGAGCGATTTCGCCCGTGCCATGGGAATGCTCCGCCGCGCCGATGACGACAAAGTTTTCGACGTCGCCGTTGTCGGCGCAGGTCCTGCCGGGCTTTCGACTTCGGTCTACGCAGCGTCCGAGGGCCTCTCGGTCGTCGCCCTCGACTGCCGCTCCTATGGCGGACAGGCCGGCGCCAGCGCGCGCATCGAGAATTATTTCGGCTTTCCCACCGGCATCTCGGGCCGTGCCCTCGTCGGCCGCGCCTTCGTGCAGGCACAGAAGTTCGGCGTCGACATCCGCATCCCCGTGATCGTCAAGAAGCTCGAATGCGACTGCGCCGACGGCATCTTCCAGCTCCACACGGAGGACGGCGAGACCGTGAGGGCGCGCACCGTTGTGGTGGCGAGCGGCGCCCGTTATCGCCGCCCCGAGATCGAAGGGCTGGAAGACCTCGAAGGCCGCGGCATCTGGTATTGGGCCTCGCCCATGGAAGCCCAGCGGACGGAAGGTCGCGAGGTCATTCTCGTCGGCGGCGGCAACTCCGCCGGCCAGGCGGCCGTCTTCCTCTCCGGACACGCCTCCAAGGTCCGCATGATGGTGCGCAAGGACAGCCTGGCCGACAGCATGTCCCGCTACCTGATCGACCGCATCGAGGCGACGCCCAATATCGATCTGATGTTCAACACGGAGATCGTCTCCCTGGAAGGCGACCGGCTCGCTGGCCTGCAGCGCGTGCGCTGGCGGGACAAGGCTTCCGGCGAAGAGACCGACGGCAATATCCGCGACGTCTTCCTCTTCATCGGCGCCGACCCGGAAACCGAATGGCTGGACGGCTGCGGGGTGCACGTCGATCCGGGTGGGTTCGTGGAGACCGGGAACGATAATGGCGGCCGTGCCGGCAATGGAAAGACGGCCCAGTGCCTCCCGCTGGAATCGAGCCTGCCCGGCGTTTTTGCCGTCGGCGACGTTCGGGCCGGATCGGTGAAGCGCATCGGCGGCGCCATCGGCGAAGGTGCCGCCGTCGTCCGCTCCATCCACAGCTATCTCAGCCGGACGCCCGCCGCGCAGCCCGTGCAGGAGGACATCAGCGCTCCCGGCGCCGATGCACCAGCAGCGTAGTCGTCATCTTCTGAACCGGCTCGTCCCGCTGATTTAGCGTGGTGACCTCCACGGTCGCCCGGCCGCGCTCAGGCCGCGACTTGGACGGCGTCACCTCCAGGATCTTGGCTTCAATCCGGAGCACGTCGCCCGGCAGCACCGGCCGGGGCCAGGTGACGTCGATCCGGCTGCCGATGAAGCCGTCCGCCAGGAACCCGCTGTCCACCAGGAGGCGCATGGTGACCGAGCCCGTATGCCAGCCGCTCGCCACGAGCTCCCCGAAGAAGCTCTTCGCTGCCGCATCTTCGTCGAGATGGAAGACTTGCGGATCGAACTGCTGGGCGAAGCGCTTGATCTCCTCCGCCTCCATCCGATAGCCGCCGCTCTGGAAGACCTGACCTACCGCCAGATCCTCCAGGTAGAACCCTGCGCCTCCTGCGCTCCCCGTCTCAGCCATGGTCAGGCCGCCTTCGAAGGAGGCGCCATGAAGGAAGGCGAGATGGGCTCCGGGATGTGACGCTTCAGGATGGCGTCGATCTCCGCCTTGGCCGCATCGTCCACATGCCAGCCGTCGATATCGTCCATGGCCTTCAGCTGGCTCGGCTTGCGGGCGCCCCACAGCGCGATGGTCGGCCCCTGGTCGAGCACCCAGCGCACGGCCAGCGCCAGCACCGATTTTCCGAACCGCTCCTGCGCCAACCCCTTCAGCTCGTCCACGGCGGCGAGATAGTTCGGCAGCGTGTCAGCCTGGAATTTCGGGTCGTTCTTGCGCAGATCGTCACCCTCGAATTCCCGGTCGATTGTGACCTTTCCGGAGAGCAGCCCCCGGCACAAGGCGCCGTAGCAGAGCGCGGTCAGCCCGTTCAGCTCCGCATAGGGCAGCACGTCCTTCTCGATTTCCCGCTCGAAGAGATTGAACGGCGGCTGCACCGCATCGAGAGACCCGCCTTTGCGAAAATCGTCCATCTCGGCCGGCGAATAGTTGCTCACCCCGATGGCGCGAATCTTACCCTCCTGCTTCAGCTCTTCGAGAACTGCCGCGGTCTCGCCGTAGGGCGTCTTCGGGTCCGGCCAGTGCACCTGATAGAGGTCGATCGTCTCGGTCTTCAGGCGGCGGAGCGAATCCTCGATCTCCTGCCGGATCCGCCCCGGGCTGGAATCCCGGAAGGGCTTCTTATCCTCCGTCCAGTTCAGCCCGACCTTGGTGGCGATCACCACCTTGTCCCGTAAGCCGCCTTCGGCCAGCGCCTTGCCGACCAGCTCTTCGGACCGGCCGAAGCCGTAGACGGGCGCCGTATCGATCAGCGTGACGCCGTGCTGCTCCACCGCCTGCTGGATCGTGGCGATGGCATCCTTCTCTTCGGTGCCGCCCCACATCCAGCCGCCGATGGCCCAGGTGCCAAGGCCGACCCTGGAGGCCCTCAAGCCGGAATTGCCAATCTCGATGCTTTCCATGTTTGATAGTCCCCTGAAGCTTCGATTCTGCGCTTCTCCGCAGATGGGGGCCTGCCGCCGGAGGGACAAACCGCGCGGACGGTTTGCCACGCTGTAGAACCATGGACCCTGCAAGGAAACCGATAAGGAACCGGAGCCAAATGGCCCACGACAGCAGCTCGGACAGCGGACCCGCTTCGGATCAGGCGCCGGTCAACATCAGCTTCCGCAAGGCCACGGGCAGCAAGTGGCCGGTGGTCCTCATCCATGGCTGGTGCGGCGACCACAGCTTCATGGCCGAGCAGTTCTCCCACTACGCTCCCGCCGACCACACCGTCGTCACCCTCGATCTCCGCGGCCACGGCAAGAGCGACAAGCCGGACCTGCCCTACACCATGCAGGCCTTCGCCGATGATATCGCCCTCCTCATGGCGGACCTGCAAATACGCCGCCCGATCCTCATCGGCCACGGAATGGGCGGCATCGTCGCCTTCGAGGTCGGCATGCGCTATCCCCATCTTGCCGCCGCCACGGTGATGCTCGATTCCGCGGCCGTCCTGCCGGATTCCAAGACGGCGCGCATCACGGAGCTGCTTGAAGCGCTGCGCGCCGACGACTACCGGGAGACGTTGCGGGATTATGCGGAGGACCTTCTCTTCCTCCCCTCCGACGACCCGATCCGGAAGGAGCGGCTGCTCGATGCCATGACGGCGACGCCGCAACACGTCATGCTGTCCTGCCTGGAGCAGCTGCAGACCTACGACCCCGCCGCCCACGGCACGGAGCTCTCAGTCCCCTGCTTGTATCTCGCCACGCGCGAGCCGTGCCCGAGCGCGGAGATGGCCCGCTTCGAGGCGGTCGCCCCCCACATGATCTACGGAAAGACCGTCGGCTCCGGCCATTTCTGCCAGCTCGAGATCCCGAACCAGGTCAACACCATGGTCGACCGCTTCCTCACCGTCGCCCTGCGCTAACGCCTGGGGGTCGCGCCTCACACGCAAAAGCCGCCGGCTTTGGCGGCCGGCGGCTTCCGGACAGTCGGCGACTGTCAATCAAGCGTAATAGGCGGATGCGACTATTCGACGATGCCCGCGCAGTCCGCTTCGCGCATAGCCTTGTCGGCATGCTCTTCGGCGTCATACCCCTCCGCGTCACCCACGATGGTGAGGCCAGTCTCTTCGCCGGGTTTGTGTGGAAGCATGGAGCAGTTCTCGACCGAATCCTTCACCACCCAGGTCTTGCCGCTGTCGCCGGTCTGGATCTTGCCTTCGTCGACCGACTCGGCCAGCGCCGGCGCGCTCATCGCCGCGATGGCAAAACCAACAATCAAGAGTGTCCGCATGTCGTTTCCTCCTGTTTCGCGCTTTGACTTTTGGCAACCCGGAAGGATTCCGAACCGCCATCCGTGCAAAGTTTTGACTGCGACAATTGACCTCACCTAGCCGCGGGAGTCCACCCCAAGAGCCGCTTTCGCGCCCGTCTATCCCGGCAAATCCGAACGCCAGATACGCGCGAACCGGCCGGGATGGTTTGGCAATGCGACCGCCCGAAACTCGCCTGAAGAGGAGCGCATGACAGACACGACGCCACCCCAGCATCCCATCGTCGATCTCCGCGGCAAGCGGGGCCTCGTCGTCGGCATCGCCAACCGCCACAGCATCGCCGCCGGCTGCGCCGCCGCTTTCTCCCGTGCCGGGGCGCGGCTCGCCGCGACCTATCTCAACGAGAAGGCGAAGCCTTTCGTGCAGGAGGTCACCGACCCGCTGGGATGCGAGCTGCTGCTGCCCTGTGACGTCCGCGAGCCGGGTCAGTTGGAGGCGGTGTTCGAAAGGATCGGGAAGGACTGGGGCGGCCTCGATTTCCTGCTCCATTCCATCGCCTTCGCGCCCCGGGAGGATCTGCAAGGCCGCCTAACCGACTCCTCGGCGGAGGGCTTCGCCCTCGCCATGGACGTCTCCTGCCACTCCTTCATCCGCATGGCCCGCCTGGCCGAGCCGCTCATGCAGGACGACGGCTGCCTCCTCGGCGTGACCTTCTACGGCTCGGAGCGCGTGGTGGAGCATTACAATCTCATGGGCCCGGTGAAGGCCGCTCTGGAGAGCGCCACCCGCTACCTCGCCGCCGAGCTGGGGCCGAAAGGTATCCGCGCACACGCCCTGTCGCCGGGCCCGATAAAGACCCGGGCCGCCAGCGGCATCGACCGCTTCGACCGGCTCATGGAAGAGGCGGCCGCCCGCGCGCCACAGCACCACCTCGTGGACATCGACGATGTGGGAAACCTCGCCGCCTTCCTCGTGAGCGACGCCGCCAAGCGCATCACCGGCACCATTATCCCGGTGGACGGCGGCGCCCATCTGATGGCGTGACTAGCTGCCCGTTTCGTTGGTCCCGCAACCGAAATAGCCCCAGTAGCCAAGCTCTTCGCCGCCATCGACCTCGAAGTGGAGGGCGGCCTCACCACTTTCGACCTCCCCACTCTCGGCCTCGCCGTCTTCCGGGGCGACAGAAGCTCGGACCCCGTCGGCGGCGAACAAGATTTTGTCGGATGAAGAGCCCGCCGACGACAGCTCGAACAGCTTGCCGTTCACCTTCATCACCGCCTTACCCACACCCGCCGCGTCGTCGCTTCGCGTAAAGACCAGCACGGGGAAGTCGGAAGACGTCATCCGGAAGCTGCACGTCCCGTCACCGGAGACGACCTTGGTGTATTCGTCGCGCGTCATCGGCAGGGGGAACACCTGACCCGGATCCGCCTCTCGAACTGCCTTCCCTGCATCGGCCACATCGGCAGCCGGGGCCGGCTCTGCTTCCTCGGCGGCGCGGTCGTTGCCGCGATACGTGTTTTCCTCGCAGCCGGCCAGCGCCGTGGCGGAGAGCAGCGCGAGGGCGAGAATGCTTGGTGTCCGCATCATCCTACTCCTCCCCTTCTCCGTGTTGCTCCAGATCGCGGATGAGATAGCGCATCTCCGCGATCTCACGCCGCTGGGCATCGATGATGTTCTTGGCGAGCGCCCGGACGCGCGGATCGGTGATCTCGGCCCGCTCGCTGGTCATGATCGCGATGGAGTGATGAGGGATCATCGCCTTCATGTAGGAGACCTGGCCCACCGTGGTCTGGTCGCGGACCAGGAAGAGGCAGAGCGCGAAGCCAAGGATGGCGCCGCCGAAGATCGCCACGTTCAGCGCCCTGTTCTTATACATCCCCAGCATAAAGCCGAGCATAATGATGGCCATGGTGGCGCCCATCAGCAACGCCATGTAGACCCTGGTCTCGCTGAAAAAGACATGCTCGATTGCGTAAGTGTTCAGGTACATCAGCCCGAACATGACGATCGTCGACGTCGCGATCATCGCGAAAAATCTTCCGTAAGACACGCGCTCCTCCCAGGATTCAGTTTTCTCCTGTGAAGGCCGGAACGAGGAGAAGGATGTTGGGTTCCAAAAAGGCGAAGATGATGTGCACCCTGCAGAACCTCTGAGACGCCTCCCGACGAGCATCAAATTGGAGGACGTGCATCGCCGCCCGTTACGCTATTCTCAGCAAAAGACCTTGATCCGGAGGGCGATCAACGCTCGACCGGCCGGGAGCTGGAGCTCCACCTTATGGGGATCTAGGGAGCGCGACATGGTCTGCATGGCTATCGCTCTTCTGCTGATGCTGCTTTCCACTCCGGCCTTCGCGCAAGGCCCGGCCGAGATGGCGGCTGCAAAACGCGAGCTGCAGCATCACAATGGCGGCCAGAAGCATTTCTTCTTCGAGGCCGACCGCCTCGAATATCACGTCGCCGACGATCCGCTCTTCGAGTGGGACATGCAGGGCTGGGTCGGTAACGACCTGAACCGCATCTGGGGCAAATCGGAAGGCGCCTACCTAACGGACGCAGACGTCTTCGAGAACGCGCAAGTCCAGCTTCTCTACGGCCGGGCCATCTCCAAATATTTCGACCTTCAGGCCGGCGTTCGCCAGGATCTCGAGCCCGACTCCGATACCTATGCCGCCATCGGCATCATGGGCCTCGCTCCTCACTGGTTCGAGCTCGATGCCGCGCTCTTCATCGGCGAGCACGGCGATACGCTGGGTGAATTCGAGGCCGAATACGACATCCTGCTCACCCAGCGCCTGATCCTGCAGCCGCGCATCGAGCTCAATCTCGCCGGTCAGTCCGATCCGGAGAACGGCCAGGGCTCGGGCCTGCGGAACGGAGAGATCGGCTTGCGGCTCCGCTACGAGATCATTCGCGAGATCGCCCCCTATATTGGCGTGTCCTACGAGCGGGAGTTCGGCGAGACCGCCGATTTCGCCGAGGCCGCGGGCGAGGATGTCGAGAGCACCTCCTTCGTCGCCGGCTTGCGCATCTGGTACTAGGCCGCCCGAACCGCCAGGATCAATTTCCAGCCCCTTGCGTTGGCCCGTCGAGGCAATTGAACCGCGACAGCCACGCAAAGGGGCAGCTCTCTGCATGCAGCAAGGATTTTTCGATGGCGGATTTCTGGAGACCTGGCACACGGCCGCCTACACCACGGTCGGTCTGTTTTGGATGGCCCTCTGGGCCTTCGGCTTCGGCTACCTGATCTCCAGCATGATCCAGGTCTTCGTGACCCGCGAGCGCATGAAGAAATCCATGGGCGAGGCCGGCGCGACCAGCGTCGGGCTCGGCACCTTTTTCGGCTTCCTGTCCAGTTCCTGCTCCTTTGCCGCGCTCGCCACCACACGCTCCCTCTTCACCAAGGGCGCCGGCCTGATCCCCTCCCTCGCCTTCCTGCTCGCCTCGACAAATCTCGTGATCGAGCTCGGCATCGTCATCGCCGTCTTCCTGAGCTGGCAGTTCGTGGTCGGCGAATATCTCGGCGGCGTTCTGCTGATCCTTCTCATGTGGCTGCTCGTCCGTCTCACCTATCCGAAGAAGCTGGTGGACCAGGCGCGCGAGAAGGCGCGCGAGGAAGAGGGAGCCTCGGATGATGAGAACATCCCCGACTGGCGAAAGCTGATCAAGAGTTGGGAAGGCTGGCGCATGGTCGCCATGCGCTACGTCATGGAATGGCGGATGGTCTGGAAGGACGTGCTGATCGGCTTCACCGTCGCCGGCATCATCGCCGCCTTCGTGCCGAAGAGCTTCTTCGAAACGCTGTTCGTCGGCTCCGGCAGCGAGGACCCCGCCTTCTGGCAGGTTCTGGTTCAGGCGGTGATCGGCCCCGTTGCCGCCTTCTTCACGTTCATCGGCTCCATGGGCAACATCCCACTCGCCGCCGTACTCTATTCCAACGGCGTCAGCTTCGCGGGCATCATGGCCTTCATCTTCTCAGACTTGGTGGTCTTCCCCGTCCTGCGCATCCAGGCGAAGTATTACGGGTGGAAGATGGCGCTCTATATCGTCGGCATCTTCCTCGCCGTGCTCATCGCGACCGCCGTGATCATGCATTACGGCTTTGCCGCTTTCGGAGCCCTGCCGGATTCCGCCAACGCCCAGAGCGTCACCGAGCGCCAGTTCTTCGGCGTCGATTACACCCTGTTCCTGAACCTGGCGTTCTTAGGTCTCAGCGCCTTCTTCCTGATCTGGAAGACCAAGGCCATGGGTTTCGACATGAGCCTGCCCGCCCCGCTGGGCGAGCAGATCCTTTTCTGGCTGTCGCTGGTCGCGACTGCTTGGCTCGTCGTCGGACTGGCCTTGCCCCTGTTCGGTGTGGGCTAGCGGAGCCTAGCCGAGGTCCTTGGCGACCTTCGCAAGCTGGTCGAGCGCCTTCCCCCAGCCGTCGTGGAAGCCCATCGCCTCATGCTGCTGGCAGGCTTCCTTATTGCCGTGCTTGGCAGTGGCCGTATAGCGCGTGCCGCCCTCCGCATCCTCCAGCACGATGACGCCGGTGAAGAACGGCTGGGGCGCTGGGCGGAAACCCGGCAGGAGCGCATCGGTGAAGACCAGCTTCTCGCCCGGAACGACCTGAAGGACGCAGCCCGTGGTGTCGAACTGCTCTCCCTCCGGCGAGACCATGACCGTGCGGAAGACGCCACCCGGCTTCAGGTCGAGATCGCACTCGACCGTCTTCCAGGGCGCCGGCGAGAACCACTGCTTCAACAAATCCGGCTCTGTCCAGCAGCGCCAGATCTTCTCCCGCGGAACCTCGACCACGCGGGTCAGCACCAAATCCAGCTCGTCATCGGCCGCATCGATCTTCGTCACACCATCCTCATTCTTCTGAAGGCTGCTCGCGCGGTTATCCGCATCGGCAGCGTCTCGACCCCACGCCGGGGACGCGAGCAGAGTTACGCGCGATTACGGCGTATCCGTGCCCGAACCGCTTCAGCCCGATGAAAGATCATGGTCTTTTCCCTCTGGCGACAAAACGCGCCGGAACCTGTCTCCAAATCGATGTCTTCGGGCGGTATAAGGGTCAGGCCGTTATATTGCAGGCAGCCATGATCCATTGGAATAAACCGATAGTGCGGGCCGTCGTCATCGGCCTGATTCTCCTCCTGGTCGCGGGTGCCGCGTGGCTCTTCCTCCGTCCCGACGGGCTCCCGGAAGGCTTCGCCAGCGGCAATGGCCGCATCGAAGCAGTGGAGATCGATATCGCCACCAAGACGCCTGGCCGCGTCGCCGAGATCCTGGTGCGCGAGGGCGACTTCATCGAGAAGGGGCAGCTGCTGGCCAGGATGGACACGGCCACCCTCGAAGCCCAATTGCGCGAGGCCAAGGCCAATCTCCGCCGCGCCAAGATCGCCACGGAAGCCGCGAAGAGCGTGGTCACCCAGCGGAAAGCAGAGCGGTCTTCGGCGGAAGCCGTCGTGGCCCAGCGCCAAGCCCAGCTCGATATTGCCGAAAAGAATCTCTCGCGCAGCAGGCAGCTCGTCGATCGGAATGCCGTTCCCGTGCAGCGGCTGGACGACGATACGGCCGAGTTTCAGGCGGCGAAGGCTGCCCTGAGCGCCGCCCAAGCCCAGCAGGCCGCGGCTGAAGCCGGCATCAACTCGGCCGAGTCCGACGTGGTTTCGGCCGAAGCCAATGTCGAGGCGACCGAAGCCACCATCGAGCGCATTGACGCCGACATAAAGGACAGCCAGCTCCGCTCGCCCCGGGACGGCCGGGTGCAGTACCGGGTGGCGGAGCCTGGCGAAGTGCTGAACGCCGGTGGCCCGGTGTTGAACATGGTCGACCTGTCGGATGTCTACATGACCTTCTTCCTGCCCACTTCGGAAGCCGGCCGCGTCGCTCTGGGCGCTGAGGCGCGCATCGTGCTCGACGTCGCGCCGGAATACGTCATCCCCGCCAGGGTCTCCTATGTCGCCGACGTGGCGCAGTTCACACCGAAGACCGTGGAGACGGCGGAGGAGCGGGAAAAGCTGATGTTCCGCATCAAGGCCAAGGTCCCGGTCGAGGTGCTGCAGGAGCATATCGAACAGGTGAAGACCGGACTGCCGGGCATCGCCTATGTGCGGCTGGACGCGGAAAAGCCTTGGCCCGAAGAGCTCACCGTGAGGCTGCCGCGTGAGTGAGGCGGCTTCCGCCAACCTCGCCCCCGTGGCTCGCCTGCGTGACGTGAGCCTGACCTATAAGCGCGTCGTCGCTCTCGACCACATTTCTCTGGACGTGCCCGCCGGCTGCCTCGCCGGCATCATCGGGCCCGACGGCGTGGGCAAATCGAGCCTGCTCGCTCTGGCCGCGGGTGCGCGAAAGATCCAATCCGGCAGCGTCGAGGTGCTCGGCGGCGACATGGCGAAAGCGTTCCATCGAACGGCGCGCTATCCGCGCATCGCCTACATGCCCCAAGGCCTGGGTAAGAACCTCTACGCGTCCCTCTCCGTGGCGGAGAATATCGACTTCTTCGGCAGCCTGTTCGGCCAGCCGCGCGCCGAGCGGGAGCGGCGCATCGACCGCCTGACCGCCGCCACCGGCCTCGGACCTTTCAAGGATAGGCTGGCGGGCCACCTCTCCGGCGGCATGAAGCAGAAGCTCGGCCTCTGCTGCGCTCTCATACACGATCCCGATTTCCTGATCCTCGACGAGCCGACGACGGGCATCGACCCGTTGTCCCGCCGGCAGTTTTGGGAGCTGATAGACCGGATCCGGGCAAGCCGCCCGGGCATGAGCGTCCTCGTCGCGTCGACCGACCTCGACGAGGCGGCCCGCTTCGATTGGCTGGCCGCCATGGACGAGGGCAAGGTCCTGGCCATCGGCACGCCTGAGGCGCTTCTGATCGAGACCGGCACCGCCAGCCTCGAAGAGGCCTTCATCGCTATGCTCCCCGAAGACGTCCGGCGCGGCTACCAGCCGGTCGTGATCCCGCCGGAGCGCGAGGACGGCGGCGAAGTCGCGATTGAAGCCCAGGACCTGACGAAGCGCTTCGACGGCTTCACCGCCGTGGATCATGTCAGCTTCAGGATCCGCGAAGGCGAGATCTACGGCTTCCTCGGCTCCAACGGTTGCGGCAAGACCACCACCATGAAGATGCTGACGGGGCTCCTGCCCGCCAGCGAAGGCCAGGCCTTCCTGTTCGGCCGCCAGCTCGACCCTCAGGACCTCGCGACCCGCCGCCGGGTCGGCTACATGTCCCAGGCTTTCTCGCTCTATACCGAGCTCACCGTGCGCCAGAACCTTGTGCTGCACGCAAGGCTCTTCGGCGTGCCGGAGCATGAGCGCGAACCGCGCATTGCCGAGATGGCCGAGCGCTTCGGATTGACCGAGGTGATGGATGCGCTCCCCGACGCACTCCCCTTGGGTCACCGCCAGCGCCTCTCTCTCGCGGTGGCCATGATCCACCGCCCGGAGCTCCTCATCCTCGATGAGCCGACCTCAGGCGTCGACCCGATCGCACGCGACGATTTCTGGCGCATGCTCGTGGAGCTTTCGCGGCGCGACCGGGTGACCATCTTAATTTCCACCCACCGCATGAACGAGGCGGAGCGCTGCGACCGCATCGCTTTGATGCACGCCGGTAAGGTGCTCACCGAAGGGACGCCTGCAGCTATCGTCGCGGCGCGGAAGGCGGAAACTCTCGAGGAAGCCTTCATCGCCTATCTCAGCGAAGCCGAGGCGGCGGCTGCGCCTCCTTCCGATGTGAAGGACGCCATCACCGTCCAGCCGCAGACTTCACCTCAAAAGCCGCGAAGCACCTGGCGCAGGTTCTTCGATCCGCGCCACATGCTGAGCTATGCCCGGCGGGAATCCCTGGAGCTGGCGCGGGATCCCATCCGGCTCACCCTGGCGCTTCTCGGGAGCGTGATCCTGCTTTTCGTCATGGGCTACGGCATCAGCCTCGACGTCGAGGACCTGAGTTTCGCCGTGCTCGACCGGGATCAGACGACGACGAGCCGAAGCTATGTGCTCGATATCGCCGGCTCCCGCTATTTCGTCGAGAAACCACCCCTCACCAGCTACGCCGATCTCGACCGGCGGATGCGCTCCGGCGACATCAGCCTTGCGATTGAGATCCCGCCCGGTTTTGCGAAGGACCTTGCGCGGGGACGAAGCGTTGAGGTCGGCGCTTGGATCGACGGCGCCATGCCCACGCGCGCAGAAACCATCCGCGGCTACGTCGAAGGGATGCACGCCCACTGGCTCGCCACAGAGGCCCGCAAGGCCGGTGCGGGCGCGGCGTTCCAGCCTCTCGCCGAGATCGAGACCCGCTTCCGCTACAATCCGGATGTGGAAAGCCTCGTGGCGATCGTTCCGGCGGTCGTGCCGCTGCTCCTGATGATGATCCCGGCCATGCTGGCCGCCCTCAGTGTGGTCCGCGAGAAGGAGCTGGGCTCCATCGTCAATTTCTACGTGACCCCGACCACGAGGCTCGAATTCCTGCTCGGCAAGCAGCTGCCATATGTCGTGCTCTCCATGGCGAGCTTCGTCATCCTCACCCTCTTCGCGGTGCTCTTCTTCGACGTCCCGCTCAAGGGCAGCATACTTCTGCTGAGCCTCGGCGCGCTGATCTACGTCACGGCATCCACGGCCATGGGGCTGCTGATCTCGAGCTTCATGCGGAGCCAGATCGCGGCCATCTTCGGCACCGCAATTCTCACCATGCTGCCCGCGGCGAGCTTCTCCGGGATGATCGACCCCGTCTCCTCCCTGGAGGGGTTCGGGCGGCTGATCGGCGAGATCTATCCGACCACCTATTTTCTCACCATCGTCCGCGGCATCTTCTCCAAGGCCCTCGGCTTCGGCGATCTGCAGACCGCGTTCGCCGCCCTCGCCGCATCGGTCCCCGTCCTCATCGGGCTGAGCGCGCTGTTCCTGCGAAAACAGGAGCGCTGACCGATGATGCAGCTCGCCAATATCTACTTCCTGGGTATCAAGGAGCTTCGCAGCCTCGGGCGCGACCCGGTGATGCTGATCTTCGTCCTGTACGCCTTCAGCCTCGCCATTTACGCGGCCGCCACCGCCGTGCCGGAGACCCTAATCAAGGCGCCCATCGCCATCGTCGACGAGGATCGCTCGCAGCTCTCAAACCGTATCGTCAGCGCATTCTACGAGCCCTACTTCCTGCCGCCGAAGCTCATCACGATTTCCGAGATGGATCGGCGCATGGATGCGGGTCTCGACACTTTCGCCCTGATCATCCCGCCGAATTTCCAGGAAGACGTGCTCGCCGGCCGCCGGCCGGAAATCCAGCTGAACGTCGATGCCACCCGGATGACCCAGGCCTTCACCGGGAGCAACTACATCGCGACCATCGTGAACGACGAGACGCAATCCTTCGCCCAGCGCTATCGCGACACCCGGCAACTGCCCGTCGAGCTGACCCTCCGGGCGCGCTTCAACCCGTCTTTGAACGAGGCGTGGTTCGGCAGCATCATGGAACTCATCAACAATGTCACGATGCTCTCGATCGTCCTGACGGGCGCCGCCCTGATCCGTGAGCGCGAGCACGGCACGATCGAGCACCTTCTGGTCATGCCGCTGACCCCGCTGCAGATCATGCTGAGCAAAGTGTGGTCCATGGCGCTTGTCGTTCTGGTCGCCTGCGCCTTCGCTCTGATCTTCATCATCCGCGGGCTGATGTCGGTGCCTATCGAAGGGTCGATCACCCTCTTTCTGATCGGCGCCGGTCTGCACCTCTTCGCCACCACCTCCATGGGCATCTTTCTCGCCACCCTCGCGCGATCGATGCCGCAATTCGGCTTGCTGCTGATCCTGGTGCTGCTTCCGCTGGAGATGCTCTCCGGCGGATCGACACCCCGGGAAAGCATGCCGGACATCGTGCGCAATCTGATGCTGGCCGCACCCAACACACATTTCGTGGCGCTGGCCCAGTCGATTCTCTATCGCGGCGCGGGGTTCTCGATCGTCTGGCCGCAATTCGCCGCGCTTCTGCTGATCGGCTCGGTTTTCTTCGGCCTGGCCCTCATGCGCTTCCGCAAGACCATCGGCACGATGGCGTGAGCGCGATTACGGCGTATCCGTGCCCGAGCCCGGCTTGAACGTGTTCTCCATCCGCTCGACGATCGGCGCAAAAACCGCCTTGGCGGCGGGCGAATAGGTGATCAGCATGCCGTTCAGGATCTGCCCGCCATGGGAGAGGATGTACTTGTCGTAGTAGATGGCGTTGTCCCGATAGCCGGAAAGGACGAACCAGTCCTTGCCGCTTGGCGAATAGGTCACCTCGCCATAGGCGGGCGTCCCCAGCAGCGACTGCCGGATCGCGCTAAGATCGGAGCCGTCCGCGTTGTGCGAGCCGAACACCGAGGCCGACGCGATGCCGTCCGGCGCCACGAAGGTCGCCCCGTCCCCGTTGGCCGGCGGCGGCTGGATCTCCAGGCAATCGACCGGCAGCATGACCTCGGTCCCGAAACGCTCGTTGTAATAGGTGCGCCAGACCTCCGGGTTCTCGCAACTCGCCTCCGCCGCTCCGGCCAAGCTGACAGCGGAAAAGCCCACCGCCATGGCCCCCATGATCGGCCAGCGAAAGGCCCGCCGGCATCCCTTCAAAAGCGACATCTCCGATCCCCCCGGCAAGCTCAAGACGGTTAACGCTAGCAGTCTAGCGGGCGTTGTATATGGAAACGTGCGTCCATCAGCGCGCCCGCGCCCGAAAATGGGCGGATTCTTCTGGCTCCAAACCTGCGAAGACGCGAAACCCGCCTATACCGGTTCCGCCTCCGCTGCTATCTATGCGGGCGAACAGAGGTCACGGACGGCCCCGATGATGGTCGTGTACTGATTGCGTGCCGTGCGGGGGCGCGCCGCCAAGGCGAGAGGGACGTAGCTGCATGAGCGATGAACAGCGACCGCCGACCTGGATCTATCGGACCAGCAAGCCGATCCTCATCCTCGGCGAGGTCCCCGCACGCTATCCCATCATCTCGCTGATCGTGCTGCTGCTCATGACCGTGGTCATGGGCATCGGCTTGAGCAAGCTGAAGACCGACGACTCCCTCAATCAGTTCCTGCGCTCCGACAGCCCCGACTACGTCACCTTCGAGCGGATGAGCGAGCGCTTCCCCGCGAGCGACCTCGATATCTACATGGCCGTCGAGGGGGACGATCTTCTCAGCGCCAAGCATCTGAATCAGCTCCGCGAGCTGAATCTCGACCTCCTCTTCGCCGACGGCGTGGATTCCATCACATCGATCTTCTCGCTCCGGCAGCCATTGCCCGACGAAGGTACGCCGGCCGCTCTCATTCCGGATGAGATCCCGGAAGGCGAGGCACTCGCCGAGCTGCAGCGCGAGATCGAGACCCATCCGCTGGCCGAAAGCCGCATGATCTCGCCGGATGTCGACGGCAGCCGGCTCGCGCTCTTCATCGTCTCCTTAAAGCAGGAGCAGGTCACCGAGCGGGGTCTCCCCGCCGTGGTCGACGAGGTGCGCCAGATCGCGCAGAAATCCCAGGCCGCGAAGGACCTTTCAATCGGGTTGGCCGGCATGCCGGCCATGAAGGCCGAGGTCGTCGGCGGCACGAAGCGCGATATCGGCATCTTCAACGGCGTCGGTCTGGTTGTCGGCGTCCTGGCGCTCGGCTTCTACTTCCGCCGCGTCCGTCTCGTGGTCATCGCCCTCAGCCCCGCAATCCTCGCCATCGTCTGGTGCTTGGGCCTGTTCGGCTGGACCGGCACCATGATGAACCCGCTGCTGAACGCGGTGATGCCCCTCGTCCTCGTCGTGACGATCAATAACGGGATGCATTTCCTCTTCGGGCTCTGTCGAAACCTCGACGAAGGCTTGGCGAAGGCACCGGCGATACAGCGAACGATTCAGGAGGTCGGCCCGGCATGCTGGCTGACCTCCCTCACCACCTCGGTCGCCCTGTTCTCCCTCGCCATGAGCAATTCGGCCCTGATCCAGAAATTCGGCATCATGGCCGGTCTCTGCATCCTGGTCTCCCTGCTGCTCGTCATCGCCGTGATGCCCGTCCTCGCCGCGCTCTTCCTGAAAGAGGGCCAGGCGAAGTATCTCGTCGAGGAGAAGGCCAATGCCGGCGTAAGGCTGCTCGACGGGGCGTCTGCCGCCGTCAGCAGGCTGGTCATGCGCTGGCCCACGACAATCGCGGTGGTCGGAACCTTGTTCACGATCTTCTTCGCCATCGCTTATTTCCACCTCGAGCCGCGCTATCGCTTGAGCGACATGCTGCCCGACCAGGGCACCGCCGCGCAGGTCTCCAAGCAGATCGAGAACCGGCTCGGCGGCCTGTTCCCGCTCAACGTCGTCGTGCAATGGCCCGAGGAGAAGACGGCCCAGTCTCCCGACGTCCGGGAAATGATCGCCGACGTCCATAAGGTCTTGGACGACCACCCCCGCATCGGCAAGGTGAACTCCCTGCAGGACCTGCAGCAATGGGCGGAATCGAGCGGCCTCTCGCCCGATGAGGCGAGCGCGCGCCTTATGGAAATGATGCCGCCGGAGGTCGCCAAGCGCTACGTCAACCGCGAACGCAACGCCGCGCTCGTTTCCGGCTATATCGGCGATCTGGAAGCCAAGGAGATCTTGCAGATCCGCGAGGAGCTGGAGCCGCAGCTGGCCGAGCTACTGGCGGAGAATCCGGGCTTTGAGCTGGACCTCACCGGCATTGCCAGCGTCGGCGCCACCCGCTCCACCGCGATCATCCAGCAGCTCAGCTATTCCATGCTGGGCGCCATCACCATCGTGATCGCGGTCATCGGGCTGGCATTCTGGTCCCTGCTCTACGCCGGGCTGGCCACGATCCCGAACCTTTTCGCCCTGTTTGCAACGGCTGCGTGGCTCGCTTTTCTGCAAGGCGGGCTTGATTACGCCACGATTGTCGGGCTTACGGTTGCATTCGGCTTGGCGGTCGACCACGCAATTCACGTCCTCAACAGGTTCGAGCTCGAGATGGAGCGCACCGAGTCCGTTGCGGTGGCGGTGGATCGCACGTTAAGATTGATCGGTACTGTTCTGATCCTGACGACCGCGGTGCTGATCGCCGGCTTGTCGATCACCCAGCTCAGCGCCGTTCCCCCGACACGGCAATTTGGATTGATTTGCCTGTCAACCCTTGTATTTGCTCTGCTGGCTGACCTCATTATCCTGCCGGCACTTATCCTGGTCGCATCGCGCTATCGCATAGGCCGTAGGCTGTTAGCACCTGATCCCGAGGAAGGTTGGGCCAACACCCGCGAACCCCAAAACGTAAGAACTCACGAGGAGAAATGATGAACATGCGGAAACTGCTTCTTTTTGTGGCTCCGCTCGCCCTTGCAGTCTCGACCGTGCCGGCCTACGCCGCCTCGGGGATCGAAGGCACTTGGAGCGGCAGCGGCACCGCCAACCCCAAGAACGGCAAGGCGGAATCCATCCGCTGCAAGGTTACCTACCGTCGCGAGAGCCCGAAGGTCGTTGGCGTCAATGCGCTGTGCGCCACCAGCTCCAACAAGTTCCGCCAGACCGGCTCCCTGCTGCAGGTGAATGACAACCGCTTCGTCGGCGATTTTCACAATTCGCAGTTCGACGTGTCCGGTCGGCTGAATGTCACCATGAGCGGCTCCAGCCAGAGTGTGAGCTTCACCAGCCCGCGCGGCACCGGCACCATGAGCCTGCGCAAGCAGTAGCGCGTCGCTGACGCGCCAATCTGGCGCGCCAAACCTGCGCGCTAAGACGATTGAAACGGATTAGGCTCGGCCAAACGGCCGGGCCTATTCTCTTTTGGGCTGGGATTCGCCGCCCGCTTTCGAATCGATCGACCATTCTTGCGGCTGTGTTCGCGGCGCCACCTATCGCAAACGACTGGATTTCAGCATGACGGCGGATTTTGCCAGCGGCGAGATGATCACCCTCCTCGTCGCACTGCTCGCCGGCGGCGCGCTCACCGGCTTTCTCGCCGGTCTGCTAGGCATCGGCGGCGGCGGCATCCTCGTCCCCGTCCTGTTCGAGCTGTTCACCGTCCTGGGCACCCCCGACGAGGTGCGCATGCCCATGGTCCTGGGCACCTCCTTCGCGGTCATCGTGCCGACGGCCGTCCGCTCTTTCCTGTCCCACCGGAAGCGGAATGCCGTCGACCATGAGGTCCTGAAGCGCCTCGCACCTTACGTGGTCGGGGGCGTTGCGGCCGGTATCGGTCTCGTCGCCCTCGTCTCCGGGGAGGCCCTGACCTGGATCTGGATCGTTTTCAGCCTCGCCGTCGGCCTCAAGATGCTGCTCGGCCGCGACGACTGGCGCGTCGCCGATGCCTTGCCGGACAATTGGATCGTCAAGCTGATCGCCTTCGCCATCGGTCTCGTATCGACCTTGATGAGCATCGGCGGCGGCATGTTCTTCGTCACGGTCTTCGCCCTGTGCGGCTGGACCATGCAGCGGGCCGTCGCGACCTCCAGCGGCTTCGGGCCGCTGATCGCGATCCCGGGCCTCCTAGGCTATATCTGGGCCGGCTGGGGCGAGCCCGGCCTGCCCCCCTACTCCCTGGGCTATGTCAACGTGATCGCCGCTCTCGTGATCATCCCGGTCAGCGTGGCGGCGGCCCCCCTTGGCGTGCGCCTGGCCCACGGCATTTCCCGCCGGAAGCTGGAGCTGGCCTTTGCCGTCTTCCTGATCGCCGTCGCCGTCAGGCTGCTCTTCGCCGCCATTCAGTAGCGTCAGGGCAGCGGCGGTCCGTCCCTCACGCCCACAACTTTCCCGCGCGACAGGAAAGTCCGGTCCGATTATCATGGGCGCCATCGCCACCGCGCGGCTCCTTCAAGGGCGCGTCGGGACGATCTGCAGGCAGCTCGGCGGTCGCATGGGAGACGCCGAGCAGGTCGGCCGAAATAGGCGACTTTCTGCCGAGCTGGAGCTGGCGGCCTCGAGGTGCCAGCAGCGACCGCGGCCCTGGCCGCCGACATGCGCAATGATTAACGCAAATCAGAGCTTTCCGCCGTCTCTTAGGACGCTGCGGTGTAAAGAGTTACGGTCCATCGTCTGGACCTCGGAGCGGGCACGATGACAAGCTTGGTACAGGCCAAAAATCAGCGGATTTCCGCGCCGCGGAGCGCCGAACGCTCCCGGAGCGGCCTGCTTCCGCTCGACCAGGTTTCGCTGCATCGCTGGCAGGTCCTGGCGGACCGCGCCGCCGACCCGAACGGCTTCAACGACCCCAGCTTCCTGCAGCCCGTGTGCCGCCACATGCTGGCGCCGGGCGATGCAAAGGCGATCCAGAGCCACCAGAGCAACGGCGCGCTCTCCTCGCTCCTGCCGTTCCGCACCGCCCGAAGCGCCCTGAAGCTGCCCATCCCGGCGGCCATCGGGCTCTTTCCATACGTCACGCTGGGCACCCCGCTCCTGGCCGGAGACAATCTGGAGGAGGTTGCCGGCGAACTCATCGATCACGCGAGCCGGCAGGGCCTCGCCGCGATCGGCCTCCCCATGATGGCGCTAGACGGTCCCGCCGCGAGGGCCATCGAGGCGGCGCTGGCAAAGCGCGGGCTCTCGGCGCAGATCATCAACGCCCATGAGCGCGCCGCCCTTCAGGTTCCTGTGGATCCGGAGGACTATCTGCGTGCGGGGCTGGGCTCCAAGAAGCTGAAGGAGCTCCGCCGCCAGAACAACCGCCTGGAGGATATGGGACCGGCGGAATGGACCGTCTCCCGCACCGAGCAGGATGTCCTCGCCGCCCTGGGACGTTTCCTCACCCTGGAGGCGAATGGGTGGAAGGGCGCCCGCGGCTCGAGCCTCGCCCAGGACCAGGCGGATCGCGGCTTCGTCACTGAAGCGGCGCGCAACCTCGCCGCCTGCCGCGCCATCGAGATCGTCGAGCTGACCTCAAACGGCAATGCCATCGCGTCCGGCATCGTGATCCGGTCGGGCCGCAGCGCGCTCTACTTCAAGACCGCCTACGACGAGGCCTTCGCCCGCTATTCGCCCGGCGTGCAGCTCACCGTCTTCCTGACCCGCTATCTGTCGGAGCAGGGCGAGGTCGACTATGTCGATTCCACCGCCGCGCCCGGCCACCCGATGATCGACCATGTCTGGCGCGAGCGCCGGCGCATCGGCGACATGCTCATTCCGACGAGGAAAGGACTGCTACCCGTCCTCTCCATCGCCGCCATCAAAGGGCGGTCCGTCTTGCGGCGGCACGCCAAGACTGCCTATTTGAAGTTGTTCGACGGGGGCTTCGTCACGCTTCGCAAGAGAAAGAGAAGAACATGACCGACATGCGCACAACCGACATGCTCATGGCTGAGCGCTCTGCCTTCGAGACGCTCTTCCCCAACAAGCCCTTCCGGATCACCCACAATCTGGAGAACGATCCGCGCCTGACCTTGGACGCGATCCTGGAGCTCGTCCGCGCGCTGCCCCGCGACCACATCGAATACAATTCAGGCCAGGCGAATGTGAGCCAGGATCCCGACGCAACGCCGCTGGTCGATCTGCCGCCCGAAGAGATCGTGAAGCGCGTCGAGACCGCAGGCGCCTGGATGGTGCTGAAAAAGATCGAGGCCCACCCAGCCTATAAGCAGCTTCTGGAGGACGCGCTCCTCTCCGTCGCCCACGCCCAGGGCCACGAAACCCTGAAGGAGGCCGGCTTCTCCAACGTCGAGGGCTTCCTCTTCGTCTCCTCGCCCCGCTCCACCACGCCGTTCCACATCGACAGCGAGGACAACTTCTTCGTCCAGATCCACGGCGACAAGCTGTTCAGCATCTTCGACAACCAGGACCGGTCGCTGGCCAACGAAGACCAGATCGAGCACTGCATCACCAAGCACCGGAACGTGGCGTTCGACGACAGCTTCGATTCCCGCGCCATGCATAACGATCTGAAGCCCGGCGAAGGCGTCTTCGTGCCCTATCTCTGGCCGCACTACGTGAAGACCAAGGACAGCTATTCCATCTCCGTGGCCATCACCTGGAAGACCAAGGAGACCAAGCGGCGGAACCAGCTTTACATCGCCAACGCCATGCTCCGCGACCGCGGCTTCCCGCAAGCGGCGCCCGGCACCCACCCGGCCTGGGACGCCGCCAAGATGGCCTTCGTGGGCACGGCCTCGGCCATCGCCTCACCCCTTCGCAAGTCGGAAGAGCTGCGGAAGTTCTTCCGCAAGATCGCCCTCGGCAAGAACGCGAATTACTACTATCGCGGCCAGAAGGGCGAAGAGGGCGTCGCCAACTGAGGTCGCCCCCGAATGACAGTCACAGCGCCGGAAAGGCCGCCTCTCGGGGCGGCCTTTCTATGTGACGCTCTACTCTTCCATCAGCACGATCATATGCCGGTCCGGATCGCGGACGGCGGCGGCGTGGCCGCCCGATTTGAGCGTCACGATGCCGGGCGAGACGAAGCTGGCCTTCGCATCCCCCAGTTTCGCGACCAGCCCCTCGAGATCGTCCACCGCGTAGACCTGCCGCGCCGAGGCGGCATCGTTCGCATTAACCGGTGCGGAGGACCGGCGGCTCGGCGGCAGCCTGTAATGCAAAAGCTCCAGATGGGGCGTGTGCTGCGCCTCGGGCGCCAGCGCGACCACATCCACCTCGCAGCCTTTCAAACCATCCAGATGATCCTGCTCCGGCCCCCGATTGAGGGACTGGCCGGCCTTCTTCAGCCCGAGCAGCCCCTGATAGAAGGCGAGGCTACGCTCCAGATCCGTCACGGAAATCGCCGTGTGGTCGTAGCCGCGGATACCGGCGCCGCCAGTCTGCCAGCGCGGATCGCCCACGCCTTCCGGGAACGAGATCAGCTCAAGCGGATGGCCATCCGGATCGCGGAACTTGAACGCCGTGACGCTCCCCGTATTCGGCGGCAGCACCACCGGCGGCCCTTCCGTGATCGCTTCAGGCGAAGACTTCTCGACCATGGCCCAGACCGCTTCGATCTCGGCCGTCACGAGCGCCAAATGTTCGAACCAGGGATCATTGGAGGCGCGGGGCTGAGGATACGCGCACCCCGGCGGGTCGAAGGCGACGAGCTTCACGAACTGCTCGCCCACGCGCACGTCTACCGCCTGCGCGGTGGTGTCATCCGCGAGACCGAGCAGGCTGTTCCAGCCGGGATCGGCGTAGTCGAGCCGCTCACTCACCCCGAGCCCGAGCGCATCCCGGTAGAAAGCCGCCGTCCCGGCAAGATCCGAAACCGTGATGCTGACCCTGAGGAGCTTGGTGACCGCCATACGCCGGAGACCTAATCGAACGCGCCCGGCCGGGCGGCTTTCCACTTGTCTCCGAGCTGCACCAGCATGAGGCGGCAGGGCTTGTCGCCGACCGTGCCCGAGCGATGACCCGCACGACCGTCCGCGTCCGGTTTCGTGTTCTGATCGGCGCCGAACATCACCTCGCCCGGCCCCATCTCGACACGCGTCCCGTCCACGGTCTCCACGAACCAGCTCCCTTGCAGCACCACGATCCATTGCGGCTTGGGGTTCTCGTGCCAGTCGCCGACCCAGCCCACGGGAAGCTCGCAGGCCATGAGATGGCACTCGCCCGTGAGGATGTCGTCGTTCCACTGGGGCGCGGCCTTGCCGCCCATGCTCTGCTTGGCGAAATCGGTCAGGGCGCAGCGCTTCTGGTGGCTGACACCCTCGTCGTCGGTCCAGACATGCCAGTAATAGAGCTCCGGCGGCTTCTCACTCATACGGATCTCCTACGCCACACCCAGCGCATGTCCCAGGAGCTGCGTGAGCTCGTTGAGGTCACCCTCCGCCTCGCCGATGAAGCCGCTCTGATACATCACGTAGATCAGGCCGCCGACGATGGCGAAGTTCTTGAAGAAGTCCCAGACATGGGGATGGCCGTCCGTGCCCGCCGCCCAGAAGCGCGGATAGGCCCAGAAATTGTGATAGACGATAGCGGTGACCACGCAGTAGCCCGCCAGCACGAAGGCGGCGATGCCGTCGTAGAAGTGGAAGACGATCATCGGCGGGGTCAGCAGCTCCACGAACATCGCCAGCACCAGCAGCACCGGCCCGCCCGGCAGCCAGCCTGAGTTCGCCTGCTTCACGGCCGCGTCCCAGTTGATGATCTTGTCGAGGAAGCTGAACGGGAAAATCCACACGATGAAGACACGCGCCAAGGTCGGCAGCACGTCGTTGATCAGAGCGTCCATCGTTCCCCCCCCAAAGGTTCAGTGAGCCGAAAGTGAGCTCAGACCATCATGCGCCAGTCGAGATCGAACATGATCCAAAGGCTGCCGCCCACCATGATGCACATGAGCACGATGGCGAATGCCATGACGACGAGATTCTCCGTCGGCGTCGAATGAAAATCGATATGCAGGAAGAAGCGCAGGTGCACCAGGATCTGCGCCACGGCGAAGAACGCGATGACGATCAGCGTCGTGGTCGGCTCCAGCCCGCCGAAATAGACAAGTCCGAACGGCACGGCGGTCAGGATCAGCGCCAGCGCCAGCCCGAAGAGATAGGGCGCCGCGCTCCGTTCGTTGGGAAGACCTGAAGCATCCATTAGAGCAGCCCCGGCAGATAGACGATGGAGAAGATGGCGACCCAGATGATGTCGAGGAAATGCCAGAAGAGGCCGAGCCGGTAGAGGCGCGACAGGACCGGCAGGGTCAGCCCCTTCATCCAGATCTGGCCCAGCATGACGAAGATCCAGAGCAGCCCGATGCTGACATGCAGCCCGTGGGTGCCCACAAGCGTGAAGAAAGCAGACAGGAACCCGCTTCGCTGCGGCCCCGCCCCTTCGGCGATCATGCCGCGGAACTCGTCGAACTCCAGGAACAGGAAGCCCAGACCCAGCGCCGCCGTCACCACCAGCCACATGACGACCCGCTCACGGTCGGCCCGCGCCGCCGCGATGCTCGCCATACCGAACGTCGTGGAGCTGACGAGCAGCAGGAAGGTCTCCGCCGCCGCGCGCTCCAGGCTGAACACGTCCTTCGCCTCGGGCCCGCCGGCCGTGTTCCCGAACATCACCAGATAGGTCATGAAGAGCAGCGCGAAGATGATCGCGTCACTCATCAGATAGATCCAGAAGCCGAACGCCTTCTCTTCCGTTTCGGCCGCCTCGCCGGGGCGGACAAGCGTCGCGTCTGCCGCGCCAGCCATGCTCATCGTGCACCCTCCGGCAATGGATCGGGGCTCGGATCACCTGCATAGCCCGGATCGTCCGCCATCTCGTTCTTCGGCGCCTTGGCGAGCTGCTCGTAGCGCCGGTCCTCGATTGCCTGGACCGTGCTCGCAGGCATCGTGAAATCGGGATCGTCATCGAAGGACCGCAGCACGATCAGCGCGCCGATGAAGGCGAGGGTCGCGATCGCCAGCCACCAGATCCACCAGACCATGGCGAAGCCGAACACGAAGGCCGTCCCGCCGACCAGGAGCGGGATCAGCGTGTTCTTCGGCAGGGTGATCGGCTCGTATTCCGCCGGCTTCTGATAGGCGACGCCGCGCGCCTTCATGTCCCAGAAGGCGTCGATCGCCTGGACCTTCGGCAGCACGGCAAAATTATAGGGCGCCGGAGGCGAGGCGGTCAGCCATTCCAGACTCCGCGCGTTCCACGGATCGCCTGAGACATCCATCGCGCTCTTCCGGTCCCGGATGCTCACGTAGAGCTGCACACCGAGACAGATGATGCCGACGAAGATGATGAAGGCGCCGATCGCCGCCACGATCAGATGCGGCTGCCACGAGGCGATGTCGTAATGCTCCATGCGCCGCGGCATGCCCATCAGCCCCAACACGTAGAGCGGCATGAACGCGAGATAGAAGCCGATGATCCAGCACCAGAACGACGCCGCGCCCCACCACTCGTTGAGCTTGAAGCCGAACGCCTTCGGGAACCAGAACATGTAGCCGGCAAGGTAGCCGAACAGCACGCCCGGGATGATCATGTTGTGGAAGTGGGCGATCAGGAACGTCGTGTTGTGCATCAGATAGTCGACCGGCGGCATGGCGAGCAGCACGCCGGAAAGCCCGCCGATGACGAAGGTGACCAGGAACCCGATGGTGAACAGCATCGGCGGTTTGAAGATCAGCCGGCCCCGGAACATGGTCAGCAGCCAGTCGAAAACCTTCACCCCCGTCGGCACGGCGATGATCGTGGTCATGATCCCGAAGAACGAGTTGACCGTCTCGCTCGATCCCATGGTGAAGAAGTGATGCAGCCACACCGTGAAGGAAAGGATGCCGATCGCCATGGTCGCCAGCACCAGGGAGATGTAGCCAAACAGCCGCTTTTGGCTGAACACGGCGACCACCTCGGAGAACACGCCGAAGGCCGGCAGGATGAGGATGTAGACCTCCGGATGCCCCCACAACCAAAACAGGTTGATGTAGTTCATCATGTTGCCGCCGCCGGCGTTGGTGAAGAAGTGGAAGTCCAGCGTGCGGTCCAGCGCCAGCATCACGCAGGCGACGGTGAGGGCCGGAAAGGCGAAGATCATCAGCACGGCGGCGACGAACACCGTCCAGGTGAACAGCGGCAGCCGGAACATTGTCATGCCGGGCGCGCGGCGCTTCAGGATCGTCACCAGGAAATTGATGCCGCTCATGGTCGAGCCGATGCCCGAGATCAGCACGGCCCAGAGCCAGTAATCGACACCGACCCCCGGCGTGTATTCCGGCCCCGAGTAAGGCGGATAGCCCGTCCAGCCGGCGGTGGAGAACTTGCCGATCACGAGTGAGATCAGCACCAGCCCGGCGCCTGCCGCCGTCAGCCACAGGCTAACCGCGTTCATGAAGGGGAAGGCGACGTCCCGCGAGCCGATCTGCTGCGGCATCACGAAATTGATGATCCCCGACAGGAACGGCATCGCCATGAAGAAGATCATGATGGTGCCGTGGGAGGAGAAGATCTGGTCGAAATGGTCCGGCGGAAGGTAGCCGTCATTGTTGTAGGCGATGGCCTGCTGGGACCGCATCATCGCCGCATCGATGAAGCCGCGGATCAGCATCACCAGGGCGACCACCACATACATGATGCCGATCTTCTTGTGGTCGAGGCTGGTCAGCCATTCGCCGAACAGCGTCTTCCACGCGCCGAGATAGGTGACGAGCGCCACCACGGAGAGCCCGCCGAGCACGGTGACGCCGGCTCCCGACGCGGCGATCGCGCTATAGAAGGGCAGCGAGTCGAGGGTGAGCCTGCCGAAGAAATCCACCGCGTCCCCTCCCCTATTCGGTCCCGACTTCGGCGGCGGTGCCGCGCACCTGGGACGCCTGCGCAAGCTCCGGCGTTGTGCACTGCATGGCGTAACCGTGGGCGTTGCCCTTGATGTGTTTGTAGATGATCGA
>Ga0310345_10000798_pt1 | contig 40513 bp, 35 predicted proteins | sample HC15DNA20500_MG_FD_204667 | JGI IMG/M metagenome (GOLD analysis project Ga0310345, IMG submission 204667) | Marine microbial communities from station ALOHA, North Pacific Subtropical Gyre - HC15-DNA-20-500_MG | ecosystem: Environmental > Aquatic > Marine > Oceanic | place: Pacific Ocean: North... | reverse complement strand
CGCGGGCACCTGCGTCGCGGGCACGTCGCCCAGCATCGTCACCTCGTCGTCAAGGCCGAGGTCCCGGGTCAGCGCCTCGAGCGCGGCGCGTTCCTCGCCGTCGCCCAGCACCATCAGGCGGAACGGCGGCGCGCCGCGCGCCTTCAGCTCGGCCATGGCGCGGATGATGAAGGCCACGTTCTTTTCCGGCGACAGCCGCGCCACGGTGACGAGGAGGAGCCTGCCGTCGGGGTTGTGAGCGCGGCGCAGCGCGTCCAGCCGCGTGGGGTCTATGTCGCGATAGAGCGCCATCTCGACCCCCGTGGGCTGCACGTCGACCGGGACGTCGATGCCGATCAGGCGGACGTAGTCGCGGGTGACGGGGGTGGGCACGATCACCCGGTCGCAGCGGTTGGCGAAGCGGCTGATGAGCCAGTGCGCCACCACGTTGCGGAACACCGCGCCGGGCAGCGGGACCATGTGGGCGAACTGCTCCAGCCGCGTGTGGTAGGTGAAGACCGCCGGCACCTTCAGCGACCGCGCCATGTGCAGCCCGAGCGAGCCCAGCCAGAACGGGTGGTGCAGGTGGATCACATCGGGCGCGAAGTCCCGCACCCGGCGCCAGGTGCGCGGATGGAGCGGGTTGGCGATGCGCACCATCTCGCCCGCGCCGAACAGGGTCGGAACGCGCAGCACGCCGTCCTCCGCCTCGGCAGGGCCGTAGGCGGGACAGACCAGCAGCACCTCGTGGCCCCGCGCCTCGAGCCCGCGTTTCATCCGCGCGACCGAGATCGGCACGCCCCCGGTGAAGGGCAGGTAGGTGTTGCTGAACATCGCGATCCGCATCGGCCGGCCTAGGTCGAGCGGATCGGGCATCTCGTAGCTGGGATAGTAGCGCCGGTCGCGGAACAGCCGGTTGTAGAGGTAGACCGCGACGATCACGAAGCCGGAGAAGATCAGCAGGAAGTTCCAGATCCCCACGTAGAACAGGGAATAGACGTAGAACCACAGCCCCTCGACCCGGCGCGCCAGCAAGGTGGGGGCGGTATCGACGGGTTCGAGCGCCACGTCGATGCCTTCGGGGTCCACCGAGACGCGCAGGAAGTGGTAGAAGCTGTCCTCGTCGTTCAGCACCAGCCCGCCCGCGCCGCCGGTGACGATGTGGCGGATGCCGTCGACCTCCTGGTCGGAATGGGTCGAGGCCCCGGCCGAGATCACCATGTCGACGCCCAGTTCGCCCAGCAGGTCCAGCAGGCGGACGCGGTCCTCGGGGGCGGACCAGGCACCGGTGTCGGGGGCGAAGAGCGTCTCGGGCACCGGGTCCACCAGCGGGTGCCCGGCAAAGACGACGACGGGTTCGGCGATCTGGTCGGGCAGGATGTCGCGCAGCCAGCGTTCCTGCCAGTCGGTCGGGGTCCGGCCAGTGGCGTCGAGGAACACCAGCCGCACCGCGTCGAGGTTCACGGAATGGAAATAGGGGCCGAAGCGCTGGTAGAATCGAAGGCTGCCGAATTCGTCGAACTCGTTCTCGGCGAAGGTCAGCAGGTAGGGTTTGCGCAGCCGGGTGAGGGCGCCGAGGATGGCGCGGTACTTGTCCTCGCCGCCGCCGCTGACGATGTTGCCGGCGGAGACCGCGAAATCGACCGGAGCGGCGTTGATCCGGGGCAGGATCTCGTTCTCGAAGACGCCGATGGAATTGTTCGCCTCGCCGAAGACCGCGAAGGACAGGCTGTCGCGGCCGCGCGTCGCCGCCTCGATCCGTTCGATCTGCGGCACCAGCAGCGCTCCGCCGCGCGGCGCGTTGACGTAGAGGTAGAGCTTGTAGCCCAGCACCGCGACCAGCACCGCGAGGTTGACGAGGAACAGGAGGGAAAGGAGCCGCCGCCGGTTCATGCCCGCCGCGCCCCCGGGCGCAGGGCGATGACCGAGATCGCCGCGCCGATGCCCATGCCGAGATAGATCGTCAGGAACCGCCAGACGAAGATCACCGTCACCAGCTGCGCGGGCTCGATCCGTCCGGCCATGAGGCCCGCGAAGGCCAGTTCGGAAAAACCCGCGCCGCCCGGGGTCGGGGCGAAGTACATAAGGAAGGTGACGACCGAGAGCGTGCCGATCACCGCCAGCCAGTCCGGGGTCTGCCCCAGCAGCTGCATCAGCAGGGCGGGCAGGGCGAAGAGCGTCAGCAGGAAGACCAGCGTCGCCGCCGCGGCCCCCAGCGACAGGAGCGGCGGCCCGACAAGGAACTGCCGGAAGCCGTCGGCGAAGGTCACGCTTTCGCGGCGGGCTGCGGCGGCCCAGAGCTTCTGCCGCCCCGGGCGCAGCAGCCGCGCCCTCACCAGCAGGGCCAGCAGCCCCTCGAACAGCCGGACCAGCCACTCGGGCCGCAGCAGCAGCACGAGGAACCCCGCGAGGTAGAGCAGGATCGCCAAGCCGATGGAGCGGATCAGCGTTCCGGCCCCGCCGCCGATCTCCACCGCCGACCCGGCGAGCAGGAACAGCGGCGCGGCGGCGAAGATCGCCAGCATGGCCAGGATCGTGCGGATCGTCGTCGCCGCGGCCGACAGGCCTACGGGCACGCCCCGGCGCTGCAGATACCAGACCTGCGCGAACCCGCCGCCGGTGGCCATCGGGGTGATGTTGGAGAAGAAGATGTTGATGAAGACCAGCGGCAGGATCTGGCGGAACGTCACATCCGCCCCCAGCGATCGCAGGACGAAATGCAGCCGCAGACCGTCGGCAAGGAAGTAGGCCGCGAGGAACAGTGCGATCAGGCCGATCGCCTGCGGTGCGAACAGGCGCGGATCGAGCGCGGGGGCACCCTGGCCCAGATAGGTCGTCACCGCCCAGAGCGCCGCGAGGGTCAGCGCCACGAACAGCGCCGCCCCCAGCCACAGGCTGGCTCCGCCCAGCGGTCCGGTGCCTCCGTTGTCCTTCAAGTTCCGCCCATTGATTTTGCAGCACCGCAGTAGGACGTTTCAGGCGCCGGGGAAAGGGTCCTCGCCTGTCGCCGGACCCGCATTGTAAACGGCGGCCCGGGCTTCTAGGCTCCCGCCCGTATCCCAAGCATCAGGACAGGCGCGATGAACGAGCACCCCCTCTGGACCCATGTCGAAGACGCCAAGGACCGCTTCAAAGCCCTCAGTGACAGGGTCTGGGCCACACCCGAGACCTGCTACGCCGAACGCCAGTCGGCGGCTGCGCATCTAGAGGAACTGACCCATCAGGGCTTCCGGGTGCAGGAGAGCATCGCCGGGATCGAGACGGCGGTGATGGGCGAGGCGGGCGAGGGCGGCCCGGTGATCGCCTTCCTCGGCGAATTCGATGCGCTGGCGGGGCTCAGCCAGCAGGCCGACGTGGCGGAGCAGGTGCCGCTCGAGGCCGGGGCCAACGGGCACGGCTGCGGGCACAACCTGCTCGGCTCCGCCTCCCTCCTGGCGGCGACGGCGGTGAAGAACTGGCTGGCGGAGACCGGCACGCCGGGGCGGGTGCGCTACTACGGCTGTCCGGCGGAAGAGGGCGGCGCCGCCAAGGCCTTCATGGTGCGCGAGGGCGCCTTCGACGACGTGGACATCGCGATCACGTGGCATCCGGGCAGCATCCCGGCGGTGGTGAAGGGCAGCTCGCTGGCGAACGCGCGAATCGACTTCACCTTCGAGGGCCGCGCATCCCACGCCGCAGGCGCGCCGCATCTGGGGCGCAGCGCGCTGGACGCGATGGAACTGATGAGCGTGGGCGTCAACTACCTGCGCGAACACATGCCGGACGAGGCGCGGATTCACTACGCGATCATCGACGGCGGCGGGATTTCCCCAAACGTGGTGCAGTCGCGGGCCAAGGTCCGCTACGTGGTGCGCGCCGCGACGGCGCCCGAGATGCTGACACTGCTGGAACGGGTCCGCAAGGTGGCCGCGGGCGCCGCGATGATGACCGAGACGACAGTGACGGACAAGGTGCTCGCCGCCGTGTCGAACCTGATCTACAACCCGCCGCTCGGCGCGGCGATGCAGCGCAACCTTGAGATGATGGGCCCGCCCGCCTTCACCGACCTCGACCGCGCCTACGCCGCGCGCTTTCAGGAGACCCTGTCGGAGGACGCGATCCTCTCTGCCTTCCGCTCGCTCGGGATCGTGGAGGAAAGCCGCAAGCCGCTCGCCGATTTCGTCGTCCCAGCCGATGCGCCGCCCGCGGAGCTGGGCGGCTCGACCGACGTGGCGGATGTGAGCTGGGTGGTGCCGACGGTCCAGTTCTGGGGTGCGAACCATGCCATCGGCACTCAGTTGCACAGCTGGCAGGCGGTGGCGCAGGGCAAGAGCCAGCCAGCTATCAAGGGAATGGTGCATGCCGCCGCCGTGATGGCCGCGACCGGCGCGGACGCCTTCCTAGACCCCGACCTGCGGGCCGAGGCAAAGGCGGCGCTGGCGAAGGCCGTCGGACCCAAGGGATACGTCAGTCCGCTGCCGCAGGGCGCGGTGCCGCCGGTCGCCGACATGGCCTGAGGGCGGGCCGCGGACTCCGGCCCGGGCAGCAGCGCCACGATGAACGGCCGGGGCCCCTGCTCGTCAACATCCTGACCGAGGAGATCGAGAAGGGGGGCGGCCTTCCGCGAACAGCTTTATGCCGACGGGACCGGAGAGGGCCGCCGCGCGGGGCGGCCCGGTCGCCGCGATGTCAGGCGGTCAGGTCGTCCACCCGCGCCTCCGGCGCGTTCTTCATCACCGACGCGATCCCGTTGTCGCGCGCGCTGCCGCTGCTGTAGGTCTCGCTGGTGCCGATCACCTGTCCGTTGCTGGCCTTGAGGTTGAACATCGGCTTGCCCGAGCCGGACTCCTTCCGCTCGAACCGGGCCTCGTCGATGGCGTTCTTGCGGACGGAGTCGATCCCGTTCACCGCGCTGGCCTTCTGCTTGTACCCCTCGCTCCCAAGGATGATTTCGCCGTTTCCGGCCTTCAGGCGGAACCGATACTCGCCCGCCTTGTCCGTAAAGATTTCGAATTTTCCCGCCATTCTGCCGGTCCTTTTTCTGATTGTCCCTGCGTCAATAATGCCGCCGTTGGCGCGACCTGCCAAGAAAGGATCTTCTTCTTCCCCGCCGATACCGCGTGCCCAACCGCCTGTGCGCCGCTAGGGTCGGGGCGGACACGACACAGAAACACCGGGCCAGTCATGCTCCCGTCGCTCGCGCAGATTCTCTGGACCGGCCTGACGGCGGTGATCTTCCTGCTGTGGACCGGGGCGATGTTCACCACGCTCTTCCGACTGCGGCGGGCTGCAACTGAGGCGACCGGGCGCATGTTCCCCGGCCCGCGCGGGTCGCTCCGGAGCGTTGCGACCTTCCTCCGCGACCCCCGCAACCGGGGCGCGCGCCGCCGTCTCGGGTGGCTCACCCTCCTGCTGTTCGCCGCACTTGCGATGCAGGCGGTGTGCCCCGTCTGCCGACCGGGGGGGTGATGACCCAAAGTCGCCTCCGCGGTGGCTTGCCGGTCGCGGGAAATGCTGAAAAGGTGGCGTGATGTTTGCCGATGGCCAGCTCCCACGGGCCTGTAACGAGACCTGATACGTGTTCCGACAGCTTTCCCCGACCGATCCTATGGGCTTCATGGCTGGCGACAGCGAGATGGCGCGCTTGACCCGCGCTTTCGACTGGTCGACCCATCCCTTCGGGCCGCCCTCCGGCTGGCCGACGCCGTTGCGGGCGGCCTACGGGATATGCCTGAATTCTGCCTTCCCGACGGCGATCTACTGGGGCCCGGAACTGCGTCTGCTCTACAACGATGCCTGGTCCTCGATCCCCGGGCCGCGGCATCCGGCGGCCTTCGGCGCACCCGCGCGCGAGGTCTGGGCCGACATCTGGCACATCATCGAACCGCAGTTCCGCGAGGTCTACGGCAGCGGAAGCGGCCTGTTCCTGCAGGACCAGCTTCTGCCGATGAGGCGCTACGGCTTCGAGGAGGAGACCTACTGGAACTACAGCTTCACCCCGATCCGTGACGAGACGGGGCTGGTGACCGGCATCTTCAACTCCGGCAGCGAGACGACGGAACACGTGCTGCAGCGGCGCCGGGCGGAATTCCTGCTGACGCTCAGCGACGAATTCCGGCAGGCGGTGGACGAGATGCACATCCTGCGGGCCGGCCTGCGCGGACTGGGCGAATACCTCCGCGCGGCGCGAGTGGTCCTGCTCGTCCGCTCGGGCACCGGCGAGGAGGCGGTGTTCGAGGCGCAGGACCAGTGGACCTCGGGCGATTTCGCGCGGCTCGAGCGCGCGGTCGACGTTCCCACCCTCGGCGCATGGGGCAGGGAACTGCTTCAGGGGCGGATCGTCCGGCTGGACAACGGTGTGGCGCGGCGAGACGCCGACGCGGCCTTCCTCTGCGGCGCCGAGGCGATGGTGACGATCCCGTGGATGCGGGGCGGGCGCGTGGATGCGGTGCTGACCGTGCATTCCGTGCTGCCGCGGCGCTGGACGGATGTTGAGGTCACCACCGCCGAGGACGTGCTGAACCGCATGCAGACATGGATCGAGCGCCAGCGCGCGATCGTACGGGAACAGGTGATGTCGCGCGAGATCGATCACCGGGCGCGGAACCTGCTGTCGGTGGTGCGGTCCATCCTCCGGCTGACCCGGGCCGATGACGCCGAGACGCTGCGCGAAAAGGCCTCGGACCGGATCCTGTCGCTGTCGCGCACCCACACCCTGCTGTCGCGCAAACGCTGGAGAGGGGTGACCCTGGGCGAACTGATCGAACAGGAACTGGAGCCCTATGGCGGGGGCGCCGGCAAGATCAGCCTTTCCGGCCCCGCCGTGCCGCTCAGCCCGGAACGGGCGCAGTCCGTTGCCATGGTGCTGCACGAACTGGCGACCAACGCCGCGAAACACGGGGCCCTCTCCGGCGAGGGCGGGGCGCTGTCGGTGACGTGGGAGACGCTGGAGGACGGGATGGTTGCTGTCGCATGGCGAGAATGCGTCGATCTGGCCGGTGCGCGCGCCGTGGAGGATCCAGGCACGGGCTTTGGCTCGACCTTGTTGCCGCTCGTGGTGGAGGGGCAGCTGAGCGGCACGCTCGAACGCGATCTGGGCGAGAGCGGTCTGACCTGCCGGATCACCTTCCTCGGCACGCCGCCGGCCGAATGACACCGCGGCCGGGGGCGCCTGCCGCCTGTGCCTAGGCCTCGCGCCGCGCCAGCCAGACCGTCGCACCGCCGCAACCGGGATCCTGTTCGACATGGCGCAGCACGGAAAACCCGTGTTCGGCCAGCAGCCTGAGATATTCCCCGGTCGCGAGGCTGCCATGGTAGAGCGGTTCGCCCTCGAATTCGCCGAGCGCCTCGCCCGCCTCGGTGCCGCTGGTGAACATCAGCACCGCGCCGTGGGCCGCGAGGCGGCGGAAGACGGCGAACATGGCGGGCTGATCCGTGGGCGGCAGGTGGAAGAAGCTGTGCCACGCGAGGATGCCGTCGAACGTTCCCAGATCGGGCAGGGCGCGCATGTCGGCTTGGATCCAGCGCTGTGCAGGGAAGGCGGCCCGTGCCCGGGCGAGCATCGCGTGCGCGGCGTCGACTCCGGTCAGGCGGCAGCCCCGGGCAATCAGGTGCGCGGCGATCGGCACGCCGGTGCCGCAGCCGATGTCCAGCACCGCGCGCCGGCCCGCCGGCAGCGCGGCGCGGAAGGCGGCCAGCCAGTCCCGCTCGATCAGCCGGGTGCCGCGCCGCCGCACCCATGCGGCGGCATGGCGATCATAGAGCCCCGCGATCTCCGCCGCGGCGGCGTGCGGGGCGTGGTCCACGGGGGTCATGGCGGCGAAGGGCGATGGAGCATGGCGGCACCTGTCACGATACGCCCTGCCACCCTGGCACCCCGGCCCCCGGTCAGGTGAGCTCTTTCAGCGCTTCGGCATCGAACCCTTCCACCTCGCGCCCGGTGCGCACCTTCTCGGGCCATTCCGGATCGCTCAGGAGGATGCGGCCGACGGCGATCAGGTCGAATTCGTCCCGCTCCATCCGCTCGACCAGCTTTTCGACCCCGGCCGCCCCGGCGCTGTGGCCCCGGAAGGCGCGGAAGAAGTCGCCGTCGAGCCCGACGGAGCCCACGCTCACCGTCGGCTTGCCGGTGATCTTCTTGGCCCAGCCCGCGAAATTCAGCCCTGCCTCGCCGTCGATGTCGGGGAACTCCGGCTCCCAGAAGCGGCGCTGCGAGCAGTGGAAGACATCGACCCCGGCATCGGCCAGCGGGGAGAGCCATGTTTCCATCTCCGCCGGATCGTGGGCCAGCTTGACCGCGTAATCCTGCTGCTTCCACTGGCTGAGCCGCAGGAAGATCGGGAAGTCCGGGCTGACCGCCGCGCGCATCGCCCTGACCAGTTCGACCAGCACGCGCGACCGCTCCGGCAAAGTCGGCCCGCCCCATCGGTCGTCGCGCAGGTTGGTGCCCTCCCACAGGAACTGGTCCAGCAGGTAGCCGTGCGCGCCGTGGATCTCGGCCATGTCGAACCCCAGCCGCTCGGCCTCGGCGCCCGCGCGGGCGAAGGCGTCGATCAGGTCGGCCACGTCCTCTTCCGTCATGGCGCTGCCGCGCGGGTCCTCCGGCGCGACGATGCCGGAGGGGCTTTCCACCTGCACCTCCGGCTCCCATCCGGCCGACCCGCGGGTCGAGCCGGTGTGCCAGATCTGCGGCCCCATCCGTCCGCCGGCCGCGTGGACCGTGTCCACCACCGTCTTCCAGCCGCCGAGCGCGTCGGCGCCGTGGAAGAACGGCACGTGCGGCAGGTTGCGCGAGGCGGGGCGGTCGACCACCGTGCCCTCGGACAGGATCAGCCCCACGCCGCCTTCGGCCCGGCGCCGGTAATAGGCGGCGTTGGCCGCGCCGGGAATGCCGTCCGGCGCCTTGTTCCGCGTCATCGGCGCCATGACGATCCGGTTCTTCATCTCGAGCCGCCCGAGGCGGAACGGACGAAAAAGCGCTTCGGTGCCGGGGGCGGCTGTATCCTCTGACATGGGATCCTCTTCTCAGATGCGTTCGCTTCGTGAGGTAACGATCCGCCCTGTCTGCGCAACCCGGCGCCGGAGCATGGCGGGTATGTGGCGCGGATCGCGGCGGAGAAACTCGACCCAGTCTCGGAAATCGAGACGTTCCCCTGCCTTCGGCACCACTTGTTGCACCTCTACCCCAAATCGTCTGGGCAATGTGCAGAGTTCTTGGCAGCCACAGCACTCATGGACAACCGCATAACACTGCGGTTGGTTCTTGTTGTATCCAAACTCTCCAGCAGCCGCCGGCAGGCGGCGTCGACGGTGGCATGGAGGATGAGCGTCAGCACGGCCAGAACGATCAGCGCGGCGAACATCAGGTTGATCTTCGCGCGGCCGTTCGCCAGCAACATGAGGTAGCCGAGTCCCCTGGAGGCGCCGCCCCATTCGCCGATGATCGCGCCGATAGGGGCGTAGACGGCAGCGAGCCGCAGGCCAGAGGCAAAGCCGGGCAGGACCGCCTGCGCGCGGATGTGCCACAGGATGCGGGCGGGCCGAGCGTTCATCACGCGGGACAGTTCCAGCCAGCCGGGCGGGGTGCGCATGAGCGCGTCGAAGAAGGCGGAGGTGACCGGAAAGTAGATGATCAGCAGCGCCATGGCGATCTTCGACCACAGCCCGTAGCCCAGCCACAGGGTCAGGATCGGCGCCAGCGCGAAGACCGGCACGGCCTGGCTGAAGACCAGCATCGGGCGCAGGACAGACCGCGCCAGCGGCGAGGCGGCCAGAAGAATCGCGGAGGCGAAGCCCAGGATGCCACCCAGCACCAGACCGAGCAGCACCTCGATCGTCGTGACCATCGCATGTTCGGCAAGCAGCGCCCGCCTGGTCCGGAGCGTTTCGAGGACGAGGCCCGGGCCCGGCAGGATGAATCGCGGCAGCGCAAAGGCCTGCCCCTGGAAGGCCAGCGTCTCGGGCGCGTCGAAGCGCCGAGGCGCCGGCGTCTCAGGCACCTCGATCGGGGCGATCCCGGCACAAGTCATCAGGAGCACGGTCTGCCCCAGCCGTGCGGCCTCGGTGGCGTCGTGGGTGACGTGCAGGACGGTGCGTCCCGTCAGCAACTCGGTGGCCAGATCCCGCATCAGGGCCCTCGCGCGCGGATCGAGGGCCGAAAAAGGGCTCGCCGAGCAGCACGACGGGCCGAACCTCCTTCAGGGGGCCGGGCCAGCGCCACCCGCTGCCGTTGCCCGCCCGAGAGGGCCTTGGGCCGCTTGCGGGTATGGTCCGCAAGCCCGACCCGCTCCAGCAGCGCGCCCGCCCGGGTCCGCTGCGCCGCATCGCCGCGCAATACTGCGCCCAGGCAGAGCCTCAGAGGAAATTCAGAGCGGGGGATACCTGGCGCCAGCCCTCATCGGCAACAAGAGCGCCGCCACGACCATGGACAGCTACGATCACGCGCAAGGGATGAGAGCCGCACGAGAGCATGGCGCACGCATCGCCGGCCTGAGGTCGACCCCCACGACCTTGCGCGTGTAGCCTTAGAGACGGCTTCCCTGTCCCGGGGCCGGTCTGGCTACCGAGACGCCGAAAGTGTCCCGCGAAGGAGAGCCCGGCATGGATATCGAAAAGGACGGCGCGTGTTGCCGGATCCTTCCAAGGGACCCTGTTACCGGGAACCAGGCACAAACGATCAGGAAGGAACTAATGCACGACTACCCTCCCAGGTCTCCCGAAACTCTTGCTGCCATGGAAAGGACCCGGGCTGCGGCCAGGCAGCTGGAGACGGACGCCCGCGACGTTGCCATCTGGCTCGAGGCCCGGGCTCCCGGCATTCTCGTCCGCCTCGAAATCCAGCGGCATCATAGCTGCGAGGACCATGAGATCGCGCATGTCGTGCCCCATGTCACCCCGGAAATCGGGACGCTCTGACGGCGCGGGAGGGCCTCTCGACCGCTTGGACGGGTGGCGTCGTGAGTTGCTACGCCGTAGCAACACGGCTCGCGGAACCCGGCAAAATAGGGCATAACCCGCCGAAATGGAGGGGTTCTGAAACTGAGTAGCCGACGGATGAAAGATGATTAGTGAAGCAAAATCATATGCTTGCGGTTCGTCTCGGCTTTCCGTGGCCCCGATGATGGACTGGACCGACCGCCACTGCCGGTACCTTCACCGGCTGCTCAGCCGGGAAACGCTGCTTTACACCGAGATGGTGACCGCCCCCGCGCTGGTGCGGGGGGGCGCGCTGCATCTGCTCGACTTTTCGTCCGAGGAGCATCCGGTGGCGCTGCAGCTTGGCGGCTCGAACCCGATAGAACTCGCCGAGGCGGCGCGGCTTGGGGCGCAGGCGGGGTATGACGAGATCAACCTGAACGTCGGCTGCCCCTCGGACCGGGTGCAGTCGGGCACCTTCGGGGCGGTGCTGATGAAGAGCCCCCGCCTGGTCGCCGACTGCGTCATGGCGATGCGCGAGGCGGTCGATGTCGAGGTCACCGTCAAGTGCCGCATCGGCGTCGACGACCAGGAGCCGGAGGACGTGTTGCCGGACTTCCTCGAGAAGATCGCGGCGGCGGGGATCACCCGCGTGGCGATCCATGCCCGCAAGGCCTGGCTGCAGGGGCTGAGCCCGAAGGAGAACCGGGACATCCCGCCGCTCGACTACGATCTGGTGCTGCGGATGAAGCGGGCCTTCCCGCAGATGCACGTTTCGATCAATGGGGGCGTCGCCTCGCTCGCGCAGGCGAAGGAGCTGCTGGGGCAGGGGCTGGACGGGGTGATGATCGGGCGCGCGGCCTATCACGCGCCTACCGACATCCTCGCCGCCGCCGACCGGGAGGTCTTCGGCGCCGACCGCCCCGATGCCGCGCCGGACGACGTGGTGCAGCGGATGCTGCCCTATATCGAGTCGCATCTTGCGGCGGGTGGCAAGCTGGCGCAGGTGACGCGGCACATGCTGGGGCTCTTTGCCGGACGCCCCGGCGCTCGGGTCTGGCGCCGGGTGCTGTCCGAGGGCGCGCACCGCCCCGGCGCCGGGCCGGAGCTGGTCGAGGCCGCGCTGGCCGAGGTCGCGGCGGCGACGCCGGTGTCGGCCTAGCCCTGCGCCGGGGCCCCGGCGCGGGGCGGCAGGGTCAGCAGCGTCAGCGTGAAGCTGATCGTGGCGCAAAGGGCGATGGCCACCAGCATCGGCGCGGCGGTGCCGTCGAAGAACAGCCCCGAGATCACGATCATCACTCCGCCCGCCAGCATCTGCAGCGTGCCGCCGAGGGAGGAGGCGAGACCGGCGATGTCGCCGTGTTCGTCCAGCGCGAGCACCATCGTCGTCGGGATCACCAGCCCGAGGCAGGCGTTGCCGCAGAACAACAGCCCCATGATGACCGGCAGGCTGGCCAGCCCGGCGAGGGCCAGCAGCGCCAGCGCGGCTGTGAAGAGGAAGAAGCCCGTGACCGCAAGCCGCACCACCCGCCGGATGCCGAAACGCGCGCCCAGCGTGGCGGCCACCTGGCTGGCGCCGAAGAAGCCGATGGCGTTGACCGCGAAGGCGAGCGAGAAGCCCGTCGGGCTCAGCCCGAACTGGCCGGTGTAGACGAAGCTGGCCGAGGCGATGAAGACGAAGAAGCTCGCCATGCCGAAGCCGCCGATGAAGGTCAGGCCCAGGAAGGTGGGATCACGCAGCAGCACCCCCGCGCCCCGCCGCATGGAGGCGACATTGGCCCGCACCCGCCGCTCCGCCGGGAGCGTTTCGGGCAGCACCAGCAGCGCCAGCGCAAGGTTCACGGCGGCCAGCACGGCGAGGATGCCGAAGACCATGCGCCAGCCGCTCAGCGCGATCACGGCGGATCCGGCGAGCGGGGCGAGCATCGGCGAGACCGAGATCACCAGCATCAGCATGGCCATCAGCCGCGTCGCCTCGGACCCGGTGTAGCGGTCGCGGATCACCGCCCGCGTCACCACCATCAAAGCCGCGCCACCCAGCCCCTGCAGCGCACGCCAGAGCGTGAGCGACATCGCCGTTTCGGCCAGCGCCGCGCCGACCGAACCTGCGAGAAAGATCGCCAGCCCCACCAGAATCGGCGCCTTGCGCCCGGTCTGGTCGGACATCGGACCGTAGAAAAGCTGGCCCAGCCCGAAGGTCACGAAATAGGCGGTGAGCGTGGTCTGGATCTGCGCCTCGGTCGCGCCGAGATCGCCCGCGATCCGCGGCAGGGCGGGCAGGTACATGTCGATGGCGAACGGGCCGACGAGGCCCAGCAGGCCGAGGGTGATGGCAAGGCGCAGCATGGGTAACCTTTCGGGGGGAGGGGCCGAAAACGCGCAAATTAGCCGCGGCCGGGACGATTGCCAATCGCGCATGGGCGCACGGCGGCTGTTGCTGCTGTGCGGCATGGTGCGGCGGGCGGCCATGCGCCGACCGGCAAACTATTTCCCGCAGAACGCCCAAGCGGTGCCACGTTGGGGCCAGATTCCCGGCCGATATCTCAGTGTGGAACAAGTCGGAAACCGGCCCCATGATCGAGCTTCTTATCGTCGTCGCGCTTGCCACGATCGGCATCTACTTCACCACCACGACTCCCGAGTCGATGGAGCGGACCCATGTGGACGACGACCAGTACGAGGCCGGCGCGCAGGAGGATGAGGGCGGCATCGGCATCCTCGGCATCGACGTGGGCCGCAAGATGAAGCATGTCCGCCGGGCGCGCGTCGCGGCCCGGGAACGTGTCGCCATGCTGCGCCGGACCGCCACGCCCGCCGAAACCGACGCCGTGCCCGAGGCGCCGACCGCCGCCGACACGGACCGTGCGATCCGCTCGGTGCTCACCGGGGCCGACTGGGGCGAAGGCGGCGAGAGCACGGCACCCATGAATGCGGACGTCTACGAGGGCGACGATGACGACGACCGGCTGACGCCGATCCTGCCCCGCACGGCCCGCGTCTCGCAAGAACCCGCACAGGCAGAAGCCGGATGGGACGAGACGCCTGAGATCGCCGAGGCCGAGGACGAAGCCGACGATTTCGATGATCTGGGCATGCCGGCAGGCGAGCCGCTGTGCCATGAGCCGGAGGCGGACGCCGTGACGGCGCCCGTCGCGGCCGGCGACGCCCCCGAGGACGAGGACAGCGCCTTCAACGCTGCGATCAGCGCGGCGATCCGCGCCGAACTGGCCGAACAGGACTCGTACCGCGACGCCGCCCGTACCGCGCCGGAACCGGCCCGCACCCAGGATCTTTCCGGCCCGCCGGTGATCGAAGATTTCGACCCGGACGAGGACCAGATCGTCATCGGCTACCACCCCGAAGAAGCCGGCGACGGCCGCATCGGAATCACCGAGGATCCCGCCTGGCCGGGCACCGCCCGGGTCACGCTGGGCGGCAAGGTGGTGGCGCTGGTGCCCGGGGGCTACGGGCTGGTGCAGGCCTATCACATCGAACTGCGCCTGCGCGACGACGCGGCCTGAGCCTAGTCCTTGCGCTGAAGCCGCCCCGCACGCCCGCCCCGACGCCGCACGAGCCTTGAGCGGCGGTCGGGCAGGGCCTCCATGATCTCGGCCCGCTCCGCGTCGCCGTAGCGCGACCACATGGCGATCTCGTCCCGCGTCCGCAGGCAGCCGGTGCAAAGACCGGCCTCCGGATGAATCATGCAGATCTTCACGCAGGGCGACACGATGCCGGCCCGCTTCCAGACCTCGTCCGTCATGACGCCCCGCGCATGTGCCTGAGCCGGTCCAGCGCGCCCTGCAAGATGTAGCCCGCCGCGACGTGGTCGATCACCTCGGCCCGTTTCCGGCGCGAGGCGTCCGCCTCCAGCAGCGCGCGTTCGGCGGCGACGGTCGACAGGCGTTCGTCCCAGAAGGTGACGGGCAGGTCCAGCACCCGCTGGAAGTTGCGGGCGAAGGCGCGGGTCGACTGGCAGCGGGGCCCTTCGCTTCCGTCCATGTTGCGGGGCAGGCCCAGCACGATACCGCCGATCTCGCGCTCGGTCAGCAGCTTCGCCAGCGCCTCGGCGTCGAGCGTGAACTTCTTCCGGCGGATCGTGCTGAGCGGCGTGGCGACCGACAGCAGCCGGTCCGACACCGCGACCCCGATGGTCTTCTCGCCCAGATCGAGCCCGGCGACAGCGCGCATCGGCGGTAGCGCCGCGGCGAAATCTTCCAGCGTCTCGTGGATCATCCGCCAAGCCCCGCCTGTTCGCCCGCCGCCCGGATCAGGGCCAGCGCGCCGTCGTTGCCCGCGAAGACCTCCAGCGCCTCCGCGTGGATCGCGCGGGCCTGTTCCAGATCGCCCAGCACGCCGTAGGCGCCGATAAGCCGTGCCCATTCCTGCGGGGAACCGCCTTCGGTCGCGAGCCGGTCCGACAGGCTCTGCACCATGCCCCGGATCATCGCGTCGCGGTCCTCAGCGCTCATCGCCTCTGCCGCCTCGACATCCGCCGCGCTTGGCCCGGCAAGCGCTTCGGGCGGCGTGTAATCCACCCCCGCCAGCCGCGCCGCGTCGCCGATCTGCGCCCGGATCGGGGCGATCCACGGCGCGTCCTCCGGCCCCTGCCGCAGCAGCCGGTCCCAGAGGCCGAGCGCCACGTCGGGCCGGCCGGTCTGCCAGCGCATCAGTCCGAGGTAATACTGCGCCGCACCATTGCCGGGGTCCCGGGCCAGCGTTTCGCGAAAGGCGGCCTCGGCTTCGGGCGAGACATATCCGTTCGCCGCCAGCACCATGATCTCGCCCAGCATCAGGTGATCCTGCGCCGTCGCGCCGTCGCCCAGCAGGTCCACCACCCGCGCCTGCGCGGCGCGCGCGGCGGCATAGTTGCCCAGCGTCGCCTCGTTCCGCGCCAGAAGGCGCTGGCCCTGCAGGTCGTCGGGGCGTTCGGCCACCGCGCCGCGCAGCCGCTCCATCAGGGCGGCGAATTCCTCGCTCGGCTGCTGGCCGGGGCGGGCGGGGGCGGCGGCCTCGGCCTCGGCCTGGCCGGGGCGGCTGGCAGCGGTGGCTTCGGCGCGGGCCAGCCTCTCGGCCAGCGGCATGTCGCCGTAGCCCGGCCGCCCCATCACCGCGTAGAGCGACAGGGAGCCCGCCACCAGCACCGCCGCGATCACCGCCAGCGCAACCGGGTGCGCCGCGCGGGTCGCCGACGGGCCGCCACGGGCCCCGGCGTCAGCGGCCAGCAGGCGGCGAGAGATCTCGTTCCTCAGCCGATCGGCCTCTTCCGCACCGATCACACCGCGCCCGAGGTCGCGGTCCACCTCGGCCAGTTGCGCGCGGTAAACGGCCACGTCAGCCCCCCGGGCGGGGGCCTCGGCGCGCGCGCGCCATGCCGTCACCGCGATGATGGCGGCCACGGCGCAGGCGAGCGCGACAGCGATGATCCAGAAGAGCATTTCACCTCCGATGTCCGCCCGTTCCTTAGCGTGCGTGCCGCCGCCGAAAAAGGGCAAATGGCCGCGCCGTGATGCCATGTCGCAAAGGTGATGTGACATGACGCTCCCGGTCGGCGGAGGAAACCGCTATGGGTCCAGAAAGCCCCTCAGAACGAACCCGGAGTCGCCCGCCGATGAAACGCTATTCCGCCTTCGCCATCGCCCGCGAAGCCCTCCGTCACCACACGGGCTGGGAACGGGCGTGGGCGTCACCCGCGCCGCGGAAGCGCTACAAGGTCATCATCGTCGGCGCCGGCGGGCACGGGCTGGCGACGGCCTACTACCTTGGCAAGAACCACGGCATCACCGACGTCGCGGTGATCGAGAAGGGCTGGCTGGGCGGCGGCAACACCGGGCGGAACACGACGATCATCCGGTCGAACTATCTCCAGGACTCCTCGGCCGCGATCTACGAGAAGGCCCGCGCGCTCTACGAGGATCTGAGCCAGGAGCTGAACTACAACGTCATGTTCAGCCCCCGCGGGGTGATGATGCTGGCGCAGACCGAACACGAGGTGCGCGGCTACCTGCGCACCGCTCATGCCAACGCCCTGCAGGGGGTCGAGACGGAATTCGTCGGCCCCGACCGGGTGAAGGAGCTGTGCCCGATCATCAACATCGACGGGCCGCGCTACCCGGTGCTGGGCGCGCTCTGGCAGCCGCGCGGCGGCACCGCCCGGCATGACGCGGTCGCGTGGGGCTATGCGCGGGCGTGCTCGGCCATGGGGATGCACATCATCCAGCAGTGCGAGGTGACGGGCGTCCGCTCCGAGGGCGGGCGCGTCACCGGGGTCGAGACGACGAAGGGCGAGATCGGCTGCGACAGCCTCGGCATCGTGGTCGCGGGCCATTCCGGCGTGCTGGCCGAGATGGCGGGCTTCCGCCTGCCGATCGAGAGCGTGGCGCTTCAGGCGCTGGTCAGCGAGCCGATCAAGCCCTGCATGGACGTGGTGGTGATGGCCAACACGGTGCACGGTTACATGAGCCAGTCCGACAAGGGCGAGATGGTGATCGGGGGCGGCGCGGACGGCTACAACAATTACACGCAGCGCGGTTCCTTCCATCATATCGAGGAAACCGTCCGCGCGCTGGTCGAAACCTTCCCGATGATCTCGCGGCTCAAGATGCTGCGGCAATGGGGCGGGATCGTGGACATGACGGGCGACCGGTCGCCGATCATCTCGCCCACGCCGCTTGGCGGCTGCTACATCAACTGCGGCTGGGGCACCGGCGGGTTCAAGGCGATCCCCGGCTCCGGCTGGGCGATGGCCGAGATGATGGCCAAGGGCGCGCCCGGACCGCTTTGCGCCGAATTCGGGCTGGAGCGCTTCCGCGAGGGCCGCTTCATCGACGAAAGCGTCGCGGCGGGGGTCGCGCACTGATGGAGGCGCGGACGGCTCTACGGCGCGGCCACCCGCCGCGTCAGCCGGCGATGCCTGTCGGTCAGTTCGCTGATCTCGCGCAGCGCGTCGCGCTGGCAGTTCAGCGGCGTAGGCGTGCCGGCGACGAGGTCCTCCTGCACGCCGCCCTGCGACCCCTCCATCGGCAGCACGGCATAGGCGTTGAGCCCCAACCGGATCGCCGGCTCGAACTTCTCATGCCGCGGGATGGTCGCGGCGAGCCCGCGCTCGGCCCGGCCGAAGAACAGGGCGCGGGGCGGGGCGATCTCGTCCGGGGGCAGCGCGAGGTAGGCGAAGAGGCCCGGCACTTCGGGCAGGTGGTGCAGGGACGGACAGAGCGTGAAAGCGTAGAGCCGGCCGGACGCGCCGGCGAGGTGAAAGGGCGTGTCGCGGCGGGCGTGGGTGTGTGGCATGATGGCGTCTCCCCTGCTGTGATGCCTTGGCCTCAGCCTACCGGATATCGGGTACTTCCCAAGGTTTTGTGGCTGGCGGATGGCTGCCGCCAAGAAGCTGGGGCCGAATTGATGCAATTTTCCGCAGATATGCCCTTGGGCATAGGCGGGAACCCCCAGTGGGAACCCGGCGTTTGGGGGCGAACGCCAGGAACCACGGAGGTCTTTTCATGGCCGAACATCACTATCACGAAACCCGCGAGGTCCGCCCCGCATCGTCCGGCAAGAGCACCGGCACCATCGCCTTCATCGTCGGCGGTCTGGTCGTCGCGGTCGGTCTCATCTTCTTCTGGATCTTCGGCGGTGCCGACATGGACACGGCCACGCCGGGCGGCGCCGACATCGAGATCAACGCCACCGCCGACAGTGCGGCCGGTGCCGCGTCCGATGACGGTGTCGACACTGGCGCCGCGGCAACCGCGAATTCCGCCGACACCGGCGCAGCCGAAGGCGCAGCAGCCGAAAGCGACGCCGCCGCAACGGTGGGTGCGGACAGCAACTGAACCGAAGCGCGCAATTCGCGGCTTCACCGGGCGGTCACCCTTCGGTGTCCGCCCTTCCGTCTGCCCGGCCCTAGGGCGCGTCAGCCAAAGGCAAGCGACGGCGGAAAAAAAATTCGAGATGATCGGGAACCTTCCTGCGGGGTGCCGTGTTTCTCCTTCACTGCCTGGGAAGATACTGACCCTGCGGGTCTGCCCCCAACGGGATATTCAGTTTTCCCTTGTCCCTTACCTGTCCCCTCGGGCGGAGGCTTCGTGCCTCCGCCCCTTTTTTCGTGCCGTGCGCCCCGCCGGGCTGCGCGGGCAGGAGGTTTGCCATGCTGCTGCTTGAATGTCCGTATTGCGGCGTCGCCGGCGAGGAAACGGAATTCCACGGCGGCGGCGAGGCGCATCTGAAACGCTTCGGGCCGGACAGCTCGGACGCTGATTTCGAGGGCTACCTGTTCCAGCGCCAGAACCCGCGCGGCGTGCATTTCGAACGCTGGCGGCATGTGAACGGCTGCGGCAAGTGGTTCCACGCCGCCCGATGCACCCGCACGCTGGAGGTGTTCGGCACCTATCCGGCGCAGACGACCGAACCGCCGCAGGAGATCCGCGACCGGATCAGCGTCAGGCGGCCCGGCTGGACGTGGCGGGAGTTCTCCTGATGCGCGCAACGATGACATACGAGGTCCGGGCATGAGCACGCGGCTTTCCAGGGGCGGGCGGCTACTGAACCGCGGCGCCCGGGTGGGGTTCACCTTCAACGGCAAGCGGATGAGCGGTTTCGCCGGCGACACGCTCGCCTCGGCGCTGTTGGCGAACGGCCAGATGCTGGCGGGCCGCAGCTTCAAGTATCACCGCCCCCGGGGCATCGTGGCGAGCGGGCCCGAGGAGCCGAACGCGCTGATGGGGCTGGGGCAGGACGGCCGGTTCGAGCCCAACCAGCGGGCCACCACGCAGGAGCTTTTCGACGAGTTGGTGGCCGAAAGCCAGAACCACTGGCCGAGCCTCGATTTCGATGTGGGGGCGGTGAACGCCTGGCTCTCGCGCTTCTTCCCGGCGGGGTTCTACTACAAGACCTTCATGGGCCCGCGCGCCTTCTGGAAACATGTCTACGAGCCGGTGATCCGGCAATCGGCCGGCCTCGGGAAGGCGCCGAAGGACCGGGACGCGGACCGCTACGAATATTTCTACGCCTTCACCGACGTGCTGGTGATCGGCGGCGGGATCGCCGGGCTGACGGCGGCCAAGGCGGCGGCAGAGGTTGGGGCGAAGGTCCTGATCGTCGAGCAAACCGCGCATTGGGGCGGCCGTACCATGGTCGACGGCGGCGAGATCGCGGGCGGCACCGCGGCCTCCCATGCCGACGCGCTGGTTGCGGCGCTGGCCACCATGCCCAACGTCACGATGCGCGCCCGCACGATGGGGGCCGGGGTCTATGACCACGGCTACGTGCTGGCCTACGAACGGCTGACCGACCACATAGGGGCAGGCGAGGGGCCGCGCCACCGGCTCTGGCGGGTGCGGGCGAAGCAGGTGGTCACCGCCACCGGCGCGCTGGAACGCCCGCTGAGCTTCGCCGGCAACGACGTGCCGGGGGTGATGCTGGCCTCGGCCGTCCGGGATTACGTGGAGAACTGGGCGGTCTCGCCCGGCGACCGGACGGTCGTGGTGACGAACAACGACGACGCCTACCGCACGGCGCTCGTGCTGAAGGCGGCGGGACTTTCGGTGCCGGCGATCGTCGACGCCCGGGCGGGCGGCGGCGGGGCGCTGGCCGCGGAAGCGAAGGCGGCAGGCATCCGGGTCGAAAACGGCCGCGGCATCGCGAAGGTCGAGGGCGGCAAGCGTGTGACCGGCGTGGCCATCTGCCATCAGGCGGGCGAGGGCGCGGTGCTGGAGACCATCCCCTGCGACGCAGTCGCCATGTCCGGCGGCTGGTCGCCGGTCGTTCACCTCTGGTCCCATTGCGGGGGCAAGCTGGTGTGGGACGAGGCAGGCGCGATGTTCCGCCCGGATACCGATCAGCCCCCGACTGGCGCGGACGGCGACGCCTTCGTGAGTCCGGCGGGCAGCGCCAACGGCGAGATGGCGCTGGACGCGGTGGTGGCCGATGCCCATGCCTCGGGCGTGACGGCGGCGGAGCGGACCGGCGCCCGCGCAAGCGCCGAGGCCCCGCCGCGCGCAGCCGGCACCGACGAGGCGCCGCTGGAGCCCGTCTGGATGATGCCGCAGGGCGCGGGCAGGGACCTGCGTGCCAAGGCCTTCCTCGACTACCAGAACGACGTGAAGGTCTCGGACGTCATGCTGGCCGCGCAGGAGGGGTTCGAAAGCGTCGAACATGCCAAGCGCTACACCACGCTGGGGATGGCAACCGATCAGGGGAAGCTTTCGAACATCAACGGCCTGGCGGTCCTGTCGCAGAGCCTGAACACCCCGATCCCGCAGGTCGGCACCACCACCTTCCGCCCGCCCTACACCCCCATTTCCATGGGCGCGATCGCGGGCGAGGCGCGGGGCGAACTGTTCCTGCCGCTGCGGCGCACGCCGATGCACGGATGGCACACGCGCCACGGCGCCCATTGGGAACCCGTCGGCCAGTGGCGTCGCCCCTATTGCTATCCGAAGCCGGGCGAGAGCCATGCCGACGCGGTCGCGCGCGAGATCACCCAGACGCGCCATGCCCTCGGCCTGCTCGACGCCTCGACGCTGGGCAAGATCGTTGTGAAGGGGCCGGACGCGGGCCGCTTCCTCGACATGCTCTACACCAACATGATGAGCACCCTGAAACCGGGCCGCTGCCGCTACGGGCTGATGTGTTCGGAGAACGGCTTCCTGATCGACGACGGCGTGGTGGCCCGCTGGGACGAGGACACCTTCCTCTGCCACACCACCACCGGCGGGGCCGAACGCATCCACGCCCATATGGAAGAATGGCTGCAGACCGAATGGTGGGACTGGCAGGTCTACACCGCCAACGTGACCGAGCAATATGCCCAGATCGCCGTGGTCGGACCCAAGGCCCGCGCGGTGCTGGAAAAGCTGGGGGCGGCGGGAATGGATGGCCAGACCTTCCCCTTCATGGCGTGGGAGGACCGGCAGGTCGCCGGCATCGACGCGCGGATCTACCGGATCAGCTTCTCGGGCGAACTGTCCTATGAAATCGCGGTTCCGGCAAGCCAGGGCCTCGCGCTCTGGGAGGCGCTGCACGAGGCCGGCGCCGAATTCGGCGTCATGCCCTACGGGACCGAGGCGCTGCATGTGATGCGCGCCGAAAAGGGCTTCATCATGATCGGCGACGAAACCGACGGGACCGTGATCCCGCAGGACCTTGGCCTGGACTGGGCGATCTCGAAGAAAAAGGCCGACTACCTCGGCAAGCGCGCGCAGCAGCGGCCGCACATGACCGACCCGACGCGGTGGAAACTCGTGGGGCTGGAAACGCTCGACGGTTCGGTCCTGCCGGACGGGGCCTATGCGGTCGGTGAGGGGCTGAACGCGAACGGGCAGGCGGTGACGATCGGGCGGGTGACTTCGACCTACCGCTCGCCGACGCTCGACCGCGGCATCGCCCTGGGGCTGGTTCTGCACGGACCGGACCGGATGGGCGAGGTGATCGAGTTCGGTACCGTCGACGGTGGCCGCGTCGCCGCCCGTATCGTCGATCCGGTGTTCTACAACAAGGACGGGGAGAAGCAGAATGTCTGAGCCTGTCACGCCGCTCGCCGGCGCGGTGTTCGACGGGGCCGTCCGGGTGGAGGAACAGCCCCGCCGCGGCATGATCACGCTGCGCGGCCCCCACGCGGACCCCGCCTTCGCGGAAGCGGTGCGCGGCGTCTGCGACCTCTCCGTCCCCGCGACCGGCACGTTCACGGCCGAAGGCGATCACCTGCTCACGTGGATGTCGCCGGACGAGCTGATGCTGATGCTGCCCCCCGCGCGGGTGGCCGAGGCGCTGTTGCGCCTCGCCTCGGACCTCTCCGGGCAGCATCACATGGCGGTGGAGGTGACCGACGCCCGTGCGCTCTTCCGCGTCTCCGGCGACGGCCCGGCGGTGCGCGACGCGCTGGCCAAGCTTGCGCCGGTGGACTTCTCCGCCGACGCCTTCGGCCCCGGCCGCTTCCGCCGCACTCGGCTCGCGCAGGTGCCCGCCGCGCTTTGGTGCGAGGCGGACGGCAGCTTCGGCGTGATGTGCTTCCGCTCGGTCGCGCATTACGCCTTCACCGCCCTTACGGTCGCCGCCGCGAAGGATGCCCGAGTCGGGTTCTACTGACAGGTGGCTGCGCCGGTCCCCTGCTTCCTGTGGTCGGAAATACTCCGGGGGTGCGGGGGCGGCGCCCCCGCGGCGCTCCGTCACCGCAAGCCCCTCTCGTCTGTGCTTTCACCCACAGCCGACACCCGCACCGGCGCACGGCGCAGCCGGGCCACCCCCTTGACGTTACCCGGCTCTGGGTAACATCTAGGGGCAACACCCTCTGACCAAAGCCGAAAGGATAGTCATCATGGCATTCGAACTTCCCGATCTCCCCTATTCCCACGACGCACTGGCCGACCTGGGCATGTCGCGGGAGACGCTGGAATACCACCACGACATCCACCACAAGGCCTATGTCGACAACGGCAACAAGGCGATCGCCGGGACCGAATGGGAAGGCAAGTCGGTCGAGGAGATCATCAAGGGCACCTACGATCCGAAGGCCGTCGCCCAGAACGGGATCTTCAACAACGCCTCGCAGTACTGGAACCACAACCAGTTCTGGGAAATGATGGCGCCGGGCGAGAAGAAGATGCCGGGCGAGCTGGAAAAGGCGCTGACGGACTCCTTCGGTTCGGTCGACAAGTTCAAGGAAGAATTCTCCGCCGCGGGCGCGGGCCAGTTCGGTTCGGGCTGGGCGTGGCTGGTGAAGGACACCGACGGCTCGCTGAAGGTGACGAAGACCGAGAACGGCGTGAACCCGCTCTGCTTTGACCAGACCGCGCTTCTGGGCTGCGACGTGTGGGAACATTCCTACTACATCGACTTCCGCAACAAGCGTCCGGCCTACCTGTCGAACTTCCTCGACAAGCTGGTGAACTGGGAGAACGTCGCCTCGCGCATGTAAGCGGCGAGCGCCCTACAAAGTTCGAAACGCCCGCCGGGAGACCGGCGGGCGTTTTCGTGTCAGGGCCCGGTCGGGCGCGTCTGACCGTGGAACCGGCAGGCGTTCCGCGGCTTGTCCCTGACGCCGGGACGCCCCGGCGACAGGTAACGCGCAAGGAGCATTCCCATGTACGGCCATTTCTTCCAAAGCGCCCTGCAGTGGCAGGCGGCGGCGGTGAGCGCCACGCAACTCAGCGTGGCCGCGGGCGCGGTAATCCAGGTGCGGATGATGCAGCTCGCGCTCGGCACGATGAAGCCGGTGGAGGCGACGCGGATGGTGATGGAGAAGCCCTCGGCCTTCATCCGGGCCGCCGAAGGATCGGCGCGGGCGCTGGCGGCGAACCAGGGGCTGGCGGCAGCAACGGTGGCGGGCCTGAGCCCGCTGCGGATCGCTGCTGAGGCGAACGCCAAGCGGCTGACGGGGCCCTCCGGGCGGCGCAGGCGCGCTCGGCGCTGACACGCCCCCGGGGTTCGGGGCGGCCCCGGTGGAGCCGCCCCTGGAACAGCCTTATTCGGCGGTGCGGCGTTCCAGCATGAGCCCCTTGGCGGTGCGCTCCGGGAAGCCCTTCCAGTAGCTGTGGTCGTCCTGCGGCTGGCCCGCGTCGTCCATCGACCAGACGCCGGCCTCGGCGTCCTCGACCAGGTCGAAGTACTCCGCCCTCTCCTCTTCGCCTTTCAGGTGAAGGTCCATGAAGGCGGTCGCGAAATGCTGCAGGATGTTGTTCATCCGCGCCGTGTCCCAGACCGCGTCGGCGTAGTGGTCGAAGGGGGCGTAGCCCAGCTTCTCCGACATCGCGTAGCTTTCGGCGGGCGCGGGCATCGGGGCCGCGGCGTTGTGGTTGGCGCCTTCGAAGGTCAGCAGCATCCGGTCGGTGCCGGTCGTTTCTTCGAAGATCTGGCGGATCGCCGGGTATTGCGAGACGTCGTCCTGGCTGCCTGCAATCAGGAGGAGCGGCTTTTCGAAGCCGGCGAGGCTTTCGGCGTCGAAGAAATCGCGGTTGCGGCCCCACGGTCCGATCGCGATCACCGCCTTCACGCGGTCGTCGATCAGCGCGTCATGCTCGGCGCTGCCGGTGGCGTTGCGGTCCAGCAGGTCCTGCGGGGGGACGAACACCTCGGGGCCCTCGCGGGTCACGGCGGTCTGGCTCAGCCCGCCGCCGCCGAAGATCAGCGCGCCGTAGCCGCCCATCGAATAGCCGATCACGCCCGCGGAGTCGGCATCGGTGATCGCGCCGATCTCGTCGTCGAGCGTCGCCATGCTTTCGATCAGGAACGCCTGGTCGAGCGGGCGGTTCACGAGGGTGGAGGTGAACTTGTTCTGGTCGGAATAGGTGCTCTCCGGATGGTCGGCCGAGACCGCGACATAGCCCTTGGAGGCGAGGTTCTCGCCAAGGTGGCTCATCAGGAAGCGGTTGCCGGGATAGCCGTGCGAGATCAGGACGAGCGGAAAGCTGCCCTCGGCCGGAGCGGCGTCGCGGGCGGCGATGCCCGACAGGCTGACCTGCGTTTCGCCGTCGCGCAGGAAGACCCCTTCGTAGGTGCCGCCCGGTTCGGTGCCTTCGGCGGCGGGATACCAGACCTCGACCGTGATCTCGCGGTCCTGCGTGGGGATCTCGCCCTCCGGGGTGGCGTTCACCACGTCCGGGCGGCCCATGTCGGTGAAGCTCATGGTCCGGACGCCGACCGGCATGTCGCCAAGGGCGGCAAGCTCCGGCGCGTCGGGGCGGATCATGTCGATGCGGTTCTGGGCCATCGGCGGTGTCGCGACTAGGGCCGCGGCGGTGGCGGCGATGAAGATGCGGGTCATGGTGACTCCTCCCTGAGTTCTGCGCGGAGGGTGCCCGTTCGTGATCGGTTTCTCAAGGTGTGTTTGAATTTGTTTTCGTTTGTGTTCGTTTCCGGGTTCGCGGGGGCTCCGGTCGGCGGATCTTCCCCTTGCCTCCCCGTCAACTCGATCGTGTGGCACGTGCAGGGAACTCCGGGCCCCTCCCGACTGTTTTTCCCACGGAACCAAAGGAGGACACCATGGCCGAGAGACATCGCTCGATGGATCGCCATCAGGAAACTGAGGACCTGGTGGAAGACGATCTGGATACGCCGGGCCACGGCGGGCGCAAGCAGGGCAACCTCGAGCGCAACGTCGGGACCCGGGACGAGAAGAAGCGTGCCGAAAAGGGCGACGCGGGCGCGACGCGGGTCACCAAGGAAGACGAGGAAGGCGAGGGCAACCTCGGCGGCCACCACGGCACCGGCGGCGGGAGTTCCTGAGATGACGACGATTCAAACGGGCACATGGGTGCTGGTCGCTGACAGCGAGAAGGCACTCTTCCTGGAGAACATCGCCGATGGCGAAGATCCGCACCTCGTCGTGCGGCGCGAAGAGGAGCAGGAGAATCCCGCGGACCGGGAGCAGGGCACGCACCGCCCGGGCCGGATGCAGGATTCGGGCGTTCAGCAACGCTCGGCGCTGGAAGACACGGATTGGCACGAACTGGCGAAAGAGCGGTTCGCGGCCGATCTGGCCGACATCCTCTACCGCAAGGCGCATCGGGGCGAATACAAGAAGATCGTTCTGGCCTGCGCCCCGCAGGTGCTGGGCGCGCTACGGCACGACCTGCACAAGGAGGTCAGCGACAAGGTGGTGGGCGAGGTGCCCAAGCTTCTGACCAACCACCCCCTGAACGAGATCGAGAAGATCGTGAAGGAAGAACTGGCCGCCGCCTGACGCGCAACGTGGCCACACGCTTTTCCCTTTCCCCGCCGGGGGAGAGGGCCGGGGTGAGGGGGCATGATCGCCCGCTCACCCCTTGTCGATCGATTGCAGCCCGGCGTCCCGCAGCAGCGTCATAAGCGCATCAACGTCTTGGACGGTCTGCACCATGTCGCGTAGCGAGGGAGCGGCGAATTCCTCCGCCACCACGTGATCGACCAGCGCGATCAGCGGGTCCCAGTAGCCTTCGGTGTTCAGCAGGATGATCGGCTTGGCGTGCAGACCCAACTGCCGCCATGTGAGCACCTCGAAGAATTCGTCCAGCGATCCCGCTCCGCCCGGCAGCACGACGATGGCGTCGGAGTTCATGAACATGACCTTCTTGCGCTCGTGCATCGTCTCGGTCACCACGAACTGCGACAGGTCGCGCTTGCCGACCTCAAGCTCCAGCAGGTGCACCGGGATCACGCCGAAAGTCTCGCCCCCTGCCTTCTGCGCGGCGCGCGCGGTCAGGCCCATCAGCCCCACGTCCCCCGCCCCGTAGACCAGCCGCCAGTCGGCTCCGGCGAGCGCCGCGCCAAGACGTTCGGCCTCGGCGGCATAGGACGGTTTCGCACCGTTGCGCGATCCGCAGAAGACGCAGATGGAGATCTTTGCCATGTCGGGGCTTTCCTTTTCCGTTCGGCGCGCTAAGCGGCTTCCACAGGGTTTTGACCCCTGATAGCCTTGTTGATATACGTGCTCAACCGCGCAGCCGCCTGAGCTGTGCCAGCAGGGGATCTTCGATGAGCGAAAAGGCTGGGCTGGGTGGATGGCCGGTCGCCGCCGCGGCTGCCGTGACGGTGGCTGTGATTGCGGGCGTGGTCGTCTATTACCCCCGCGCCACCGTGGAGGATGCGGTGGAAGCCCCGGCACCCGCGACGGATGACGCCCCCGCCGTGACGGCCGCGCAGCCGGACACGTCCGGGGCCGGGGAGGCGCCCGCCGGGGCAAAGACGACCGCGCCCGCTGCGACCGACGACACCGCACCCGAGGTCGCGGCGACAGCGCCGGAGGTCCCGGAGGTCGAAGCCCCCGAGACCCGCACGCCCGACGCCGCCGCGACCGGCGACACCGCCGCCGCGGACGGCACCACCGTGCTTCCCGGACCGCCCAGCTTCGACGTGGTGCGGGTGGAGGCGGACGGCTCCGCCCTGATCGCCGGGAACGCCGAACCGAACTGGGAGATCGCGGTCGAACTCGACGGCGACGAACTGGCGCGCGAAAAGGCGAATGCGCAAGGGGGCTTCGTGGCTTTCCTGACGCTCGGGCTGGCGGACAAGCCGCAGGTGCTGACACTGGCGATGTACGGACCCGAGGGGCAGGGGCCGGTGGCCTCCGCCGACCGGGTGATCCTCTCGCCCCGCGCCCCGGTGGCGACCGCCGAGGCCCCGGCGCCCGAAGCGCCCCCGGTCGGCACGCCCGGCGATCGCCCTGGCCAGGCCGAAGCCAGCGGCCTGCCGGACGCGCCGGAGCCCGGCACCGCGGGCGAGGATGTCGTGGTGGCCGCCATCGCGCCCGAGCCGGAAACACCCGGGAGCCCCGCGCGGCCTGCGACCGAGAATGCCGGGGCCGCCCCCGCCGCGCCCGCGTCCCCGGCCGCGGAGCCCGTCGCCGATCCGGCAGCTACGGCCGGAGCGGCGTCCGACGCAGCCACGGCGCAACCCGCTTCCCGGACGGCAGACGCCGCCGCAGCCGTCGCGGCAGATCGCAGCGCGCCCTCTGGACAACAGGCCGACGCGGCCCCTGCCGCGGTCTCCGTCGACCCCGTCGCTGGTACCGACGACGTGGCCGCAGCGGAGGAGGAAGCGGCCTCGGACACCGCCGAGGCCGCCAGCGCCAATAGCGCGCAGAGGCAGCCGAAAGGCGTTGCGGCAGCCGTTGCTTCCGACACCCCCGCCACATCGGACGCCGCAGACGGCAGCGGAACGGCCTCGGCGGATGCCGCATCTGCCGCCGCGACCGTCGCGGCTGTCGAACCGGATGCCGCCATCCCGGACTCGCGCGCGGCGGACAGCGCCACAGGCACCGCCTCTGCCGACGCGTCCGGAGCCACCCGAGCCCCCGCCACTCCGACCGGAGGCGACGCGCCTGTCGCGGCGGCCTCAGCTGACGCACCCGACGCGGCGGAGGAGCCGACCGCGAACCGGCGTGCGGCGGAAACCGAACCCGCCCCCGCCGAGACCTCGACGGACACACGCACAGCCGCCGCGCCCGTCGCCGGCACGGAGGCCCCGGCGGTGACGACCGCCCCCGACGCAACCACCGGCACGTCGACCAGCCCCTCCGGCGAGGCTCGGGTCGAGACCGCCGCCAACCCCGACCGTCCGGCCGATGCCGACGCGATGGCGCAGGCGGATACCGAAACGGCGCCGGACCCGGGCGCCGCCCGCGCACCAAGCGCTCCCGCCGCCGCGGCCACCGGCACCACCCCCGCCACGCCGGGGACCGACGCGCCGACGGCCACGCCAGCCGAACCCGCGGAACCCGCCGCGCCGAAAATCATCCTCGCCGGGGAAGAGGGCGCGCGCGTCCTGCAGGACCCGGACGCCCCGCCCGAGGCGATGGACGAGGTGGCGATCGACACCATCTCCTACACCGAGGCGGGCGAGGTCGAACTCGCCGGGCGCGGTCGGCCCGACGGCTTCGTCCGCATCTACCTCGACAACCGCCTCGTGACCGACAGCCCGATCGCGGAGGACGGCACCTGGCGCATGGAGTTGCCAAACGTCGACAAGGGCGTCTATGCGCTGAGGGTCGACGAACTGGACGATGACGGCACCGTCCGCTCCCGCGCCGAAACCCCGTTCGAGCGCGAGGACGAAGAGGACGTGCGCAGCGCACTGCAGGCGCAGATGCACAACGGGGTGATGCAGGTGACAGTGCAGCCGGGCTTCACTCTCTGGGCCATCGCGCGCGAGAACTACGGCACCGGGGTGCAGTACGTGCAGGTGTTCGAGGCCAACCGCGACCGCATCCGCGACCCAGACCTGATCTACCCCGGCCAGATCTTCGAGGTGCCCGACGCGGCGTCCGAGTGAGCGTGATGCGCGGTGCAGCAGGCGCGGATCTCGGGGTCCGCGCGGCAGCAATCGTTCAGCAGGTAGTGGAACAGCGCCCCCATCCGCGCCCGGTCCAGCGCATAGATCACCTGCCGCCCCTCGCGCCGCGCGGCGACCAGCCCGGCCTGTTCCAGCAGCTTCAGGTGAAACGAGAGGCCCGAGGCCGAGACCTCGACCGCGCGCGCGATCTCGCCCGCCGGGGCGCCGCCGGGCCCGCGTCCGACCAGCAGCCGGACGATGTCGAGCCGGGTCTCGTGGGCGAGGGCCGAGAGGGCGGCGAGGGCTGGACTCCGGTCCATGGTTCAACTACTCATGAAACGTTGAAATTACCCCAGTGATACCCCGGAACCCGGCGTCCGGCAAGTCCCGGGGTCTCACAGCGGACAAGCCATGAGACGAACCACCCTCACCACGACCGAAGCGCCCGGCAACGGCTGGGCGATCATCCGCCGCGTCGGCCCCTACCTCTGGCCCGACGACGAGCCCTGGGTGAAACGCCGGGTGGTCTGGTCACTGGTGGCGCTTCTGGCGGCGAAGCTGGTGGCGATCGTGACGCCGTTCCTCTTCAAGGGCGCGGTGGACGCGCTGGCGGGCGAAGCCTCGGCCGAAGCCTGGGTGCTGGCTATCGGGGCGATCGGGCTGACGGTGGCCTACGGCGCGGCGCGGGCGCTGAACGTGGGCTTCCAGCAGCTCCGCGACGTGATCTTCGCCCGGGTCGGGCAGCGGGCGCTGCGGAAGCTGGCGCTCGAGACCTTTTCGCACATCCACAACCTGTCGATGCGGTATCACATCACCCGCCGCACCGGGGGGCTGAGCCGGATCATCGAACGGGGGGTGAAGGGCGTCGATTTCCTGCTGCGCTTCATGCTGCTGTCGATGGGGCCGCTGATCGTCGAGCTGGTGCTGGTGGCGATCATCCTCTGGTGGGTCTTCGACATCCGCTACCTGCTGGTCGTGGCGGGGGTGGTCGGCGCCTACGTCCTTTTCACCTTCAAGGTGACCGAGTGGCGTGTGAAGCTGCGCAAGGAGATGAACGACCAGGACACCGACGCCAACCAGAAGGCGATCGATTCCCTGCTGAACTTCGAGACGGTGAAATACTTCGGCGCCGAGGGGCGCGAGGCCGCCCGCTACGACCGCGCGATGGAGCGCTACGAGGCGGCGGCGCTCAAGACCGCGTATTCGCTCGCCTTCCTGAACGCGGGCCAGTCGGTGCTGATCACGCTGGGACTTGTCGGCGTGATGGCGATGGCCGCGCTCGGGGTGCAGTCGGGCGAGCTGACGGTGGGCGATTTCGTCATGGTCAACGCCTACATGCTGCAGATCACCATGCCGCTGAACTTCCTCGGCACGGTCTACCGCGAGATCCGGCAGGCGCTGGTCGACATGGGCGAGATGTTCGGCCTGCTCGACCAGCCTTCCGAGATTCGCGACCGCGCCGGCGCCCCGGAGCTGCAGGTCGGGGGCGGCGAGGTGGTGCTGGACGACGCCCACTTCGCCTACGAGCCGGGGCGCGAGATCCTCAAGGGCGTGACGATCCGCGCTCAGCCCGGGCAGAAGGTAGCGATCGTCGGCCCCTCGGGGTCCGGGAAATCGACCATCGGGCGGCTGCTCTTCCGGTTCTACGACGTGACCGGCGGGGCGCTCAGGATCGACGGGCAGGACGTGCGCGAGGTGACGCAGGACAGCCTGCACGCCGCGATCGGGGTGGTGCCGCAGGACACCGTGCTGTTTAACGACTCGATCCGCTACAACATCGCCTACGGCCGCGCCGGCGCCACCGAGGCCGAGATCGAGGCGGCGGCGCGGGCGGCGCAGATCCACGATTTCGTCATGTCCCTGCCGGAGGGCTACGACACGGTCGTGGGTGAACGCGGGCTGAAGCTCTCGGGCGGCGAAAAGCAGCGCGTCGGCATCGCCCGGACGCTGCTCAAGGACCCGCCGATCCTGCTGCTGGACGAGGCGACCTCGGCCCTCGACACCGAGACGGAGCGCGGCATACAGGCCGCGCTGGCCCGCGCCGGGCAGGGGCGGACGGTCCTGACCATCGCGCACCGGCTGTCGACGGTTGCGGATGCGGACCGGATCGTGGTGCTGGAGAACGGCCGGATCGTGGAGGAGGGCACGCACAGCGAGCTGCTGGCGCGGGAGGGCCGCTACGCCGGGCTCTGGTCGCGCCAGCAGGCGGAGGACGAGGCCGCCTGAATCGGGCCGGACGCGCGCCGCGCGCTCCTGCCGGAGCGACGCCCCGCCCGCCGTCCCGTGCGGTCAGGCCGTGGCAGTCGCGAGGTTGACGCGGGCCGGGATCGCGATGCCGCCGGGATGGACGTAGGGGCGCAGCGCCTCGCGCAGTTCGGCGAGAGTGGCGGTGCGGTCGGCGCCGGTCCCCTCCCGCGCGCGCAGCACGCCCGGGATCGGGCCGATCTCGGGCGCCAATGCCACCGCGCCCTCCGGCCCGACCGCCCGCGCCGCAGCCGATGTCGAGCACGCGCACGCCGTGCTCTGGCCGCGCCGCCGCATCAGGAGGCGCAGCACCGCGGCCATCAGTTCATCGAGCCGGGCGTGGTGCGTGGCCCATGTCCGGCCGGGGGCCGTCGTTCCAGAAGTGCCGTTCGGAGGCGTTCGCGTCGGACATCGGAGCCTTCTTCATGCGGGGCGCGTGCGGGGCGCGGCGCCCCGCAGCCTGTCATTCCGCCGCCTTGAGCGTGCCGGTGCCATGCGGCACGACACGGGCCTCGGCGCCTACTTCGTCCCAGATGATCTCGGGCGATTTCAGGCGGCGGGCGGCGCGGCGCAGCGCCCAATCGTCGGCCGCGCGGCTGCCGCGTCCGAAGGAGAGGCGGGCCAGAAGCCGTGCAATCCAGCGGACATAGGTGACCGCCCAGACCCGCAGCGCCAGCATGGCGGGCGTGAAGACCAGCGTCAGCACGGTCGCGATGCCGAGGCCGAAGACCACGGCGGTCGCAAGCTGCTTCCACCAGAGCGCGGTCGGGCTGTCGATCGAATACCCCCCGGCGAAGAAATCGAGCGACAGGCCCAGCATCATAGGCGCAAGACCCGCCATGGTGGTGATGGTGGTCAGGAGCACCGGGCGCAGGCGGTCCTCCGCGGTGCGGATGATCGCCTCGATCCGGGGCATGTAGGCAGAGTATTCCTGATAGGTGTCGATCAGAACGATGTTGTTGTTCACGACGATCCCGGCCAGCGCGACGATGCCCGTCCCGGTCATGATGATCGAGAAGGCCTGATCCATGACCAGCATCCCGATCAGCACCCCGGCGGTGGAGAGCACCACGGCCAGCAGCACCAGCGTCGCGTTGTAGAACGAGTTGAACTGCGCCAGCAGGATGATGAACATCAGCGCCAGGGCCGCCGAGAAGGCCGTCATCAGGAACTGTTCGGATTCGGCCTGGTTCTCCATGTCGCCGGTCCATTCCCATTCGATGCCTGCGGGCAGATCGGCTTCGGTTTCCAGCCAGTCCGAAATCGTCTCGATCCGTTCGGCAGGGGTCATCTGGGCCTCGTTGCCCTCGGGACCGGTCACCGTCAGGCCCGGGGCCACGCCCGCCTTGATGTCGAAGAAGCGTTTCTGTCCGATGCGCTTGATCTGCGCCAGCTTCGCCACTGGTTCGCGCGTGATGAAGTTGGACAGCGGCACCAGCCCGTCGGCCGTGCGCACCTTGAGCGTGTCGAGCGTGGCGAGGACGCGGTCCTCTTCCGGCAGGCGGACGCGAATCTCGATCTCCTCGTCCGAGCTGTCGACCGACATGGTGTCCAGCAGCAGGCCGCGCGTCACGAGCTGCACCATTGCGCCCACGGTGGCGACGTTGGCGCCGTAGCGGCCGGCCTTCTCGACATCGACATCGATCTGCCAGTCGATGCCGGGCAGGGGGAGCGTGTCCTCCACCAGCGTCAGGCCGCGGGTTTCGTCGAACTTCGCGCGGATCTTCTGGGTCGCGGCGATCAGGTCATCCCAATCGTCGCCCTTCACCCGCAGGTGCAGCGGCTTTGCCGAGGCGGGGCCCATGGCCGCGTTCAGGATCTCGACCTTGATGCCGGGGATCTGCTGCAGCTGCTCCGTCAGTTCCGCCACCACGATATCGCCGTCAAGCTCGGGCTGGTCCTTGCGGTCCTCCCAGGGCACGATCTCGAGCTGGATCTGCCCGATCGTGTCGAGCGGCGGCTGCGCCCCGCCGGTGTTGGTGTCGAGCCCCCCCTCACCGGCGAAGGCGAAGGCGTTCATCACGCCGGGATGCTCCAGCACGATGGCCTCGGCCTGCCGGACGAGGTCGTCCTTCTGCGCCAGCGACAGGTTGCCCCGGGCGCGGACGTAGACGATGGCCTGTTCCGGCTCGCTCTCGGTAAAGAACTCCACGCCATTGTTGTTCTCGCCATAGGCGGTGAAGGTGACCATCACGAAGGCCACGACGACGCCGATCGTCACCAGCGGCATGATCGGGTTGGCTGTCAGCAGCTTGATGAACCAGCCGAAGGGCGTGCGGCGGTGGCCCGCGCGGATCTTCCTGCGCGACCATTCGATCTTCGCCGCGCCGAGGCTGATCGAGGCGAAGGCGCAGGCGGCGAGGAACAGCAGCAGTCCGGGCAGGTGCGCCAGCGGCGGCGAGTCGATTCCCGCCTGGCCCGACAGGTAGCTGGGGTTGATCGACAGCATCGCGCCGAGAAACATCAGGTAGATCGCCACCGGCACCAGCGCTGCGCGCACCACCCAGGGCAGGCGGTGCTTCAGGACCGCCGAGGCGCGGGTGAAGAACCGCGAGATACGGCCCGAGACGCCGCCGACGACCGGCAGGTAGATCATCACCACGATGAGCGAGGCGCAGAGCACGAAGATCAGCGTGACGGGCAGCATCCCCATGAACTCGCCCACGACACCGGGCCAGAAGAGCATCGGAAGGAAGGCGCAGAGCGTCGTCGCTGTGGACGAGATCACCGGCCAGAACATCCGCTTTGCGGCCTCGGTGTAGGCGGTCATCGGGCCGGTCCCCGCGGCGATGCGGGTGTCGGCGTATTCGGTGACGACGATGGCGCCGTCCACCAGCATCCCCACGGCCAGGATCAGGCCGAACATGACGATATTCGAGATGGTGATCCCCATCACCCCCAGAAGCACGAAGCAGAGCAGGAAGGACGTGGGGATCGCGAAGCCGACCAGCAGGGCGGGGCGCGGCCCGAGCGCGGCGAGCACCACGATCATCACCAGCGCGATGGCAGTGAGAACCGAGCCTTCAAGCTGCTGCACCATCGAGCCGACGACGCGGCTCTGGTCGTTCGAGGTGCCGACATTGACGGCGACCTGAAGCTCTTCGGGCCATTCCGCGGCCGAAGCCTCGACCACCTGCTTCACCTCGTTCACTGTGTCGATCAGGTTGAAGCCCTTGCGCTTGACCACCTGCAGCGCGACCGTCTGCTCGCCGTTGAAGCGGGCAGTGCCGGTGCGGTCCTCGAAGGTCAGGCGGATCTCGGCCAGTTCGCCCAGCGTGACGGTGCGGTCGCCGTTGCGCTTGACGGGCAGTGCATAGATGTCGCGCGGCTCGTCGAAGGAGCCGGGAATCTTGACCGAGAAGGTGCCGCCCTCGCTTTCGATCTCGCCGGCGGCGATCAGCTGGTTGTTGTTGGTGACGACCGAGATCAGTTCGTCCGCCGTGACGTTGTAGGATTCCAGCCGGAGCGGGTCGATGATGACCTCGACCATCTCCTCGCGGTTGCCGGCGATCCCGGCTTCCAGCACGGCGTCCAGCCCCTCGACCCGTTCCTGCAGGTCCTGCGCCACCTTGGTCATCGTGCGTTCCGGCACCTGGCCCGTCAGGTTGACGATGATGATCGGGAATTCCGAAAAGTTGATCTCGTTCACGGAATACTTGTCGAAACCCGATGGAAACTTGCTTTCCGCAGTCGACATGGCGTCGCGCACGTCGGCCATGGTCTTGGTCTTGTCCCAGCCGAATTCGAACTCCAGCGCCACGCCGGCGTAGCCCTCCGCGGCGGTGGAGGTCATCTTGTCCAGCCCGTCCAGATCGGCGAGCTCTGTCTCCATCGGCTTGACCAGCAGCGTCTCGGCGTCCTCGGCCGAGATGCCGGGGAAGGGGACCGAGATGAAGAGCGCGGGGATCTCGATGTCCGGCTCGCCCTCCTTCGGCAGGTTCACATAGGAATAGGCCCCCGCGACCAGCGAGAGCACGATGAAGGCCAGGATCATGCGGGCGCGCGAGGCAGCCCAGTCGACGATGCCGGTCATTGCGTCGGCTCCTGGAAGGTGGGCGCGACGGGAACGCCGGAGACGACGTATTCCTGCCCGATGATGATGACGTCGGCCTGATCCGGCAGGCCGGTGACCCACATGCCGCGCGCGGTGTCGCGCATCACGTCGATGGGGACGAATTCGGCCATGCTGTCGGCGCCGACGATGCGGACGCCGAGCGTGCCGTCGTCGTCCAGCGTCAGCGCGGATTGCGGCAGCAGGTGCGCCTGCGCGCCTTCCGCCTCGATCCCGATCTCGACGGTCTGGCCGTCACGGATCGACAGGTCCGGGTTCGGCACGGTGATCTCGACCCGGAAGGTGCGGGTCTGCGGATCGGCGGAGCGGGAGAGAAACGTGACCTCGCCCACCACCTCGCGCGCGCCGGCGGCCAGCCGGGCCCCGGCGCGGGCGCCGGTGGTCACACGGTCGACCTCGGTCTCCGGGATGTAGCCAACCAGCTTGATCGGATCGAGCTGGATGATCGTGGCGCAAAGCCCGCCGGTCTGCAGCAGCGACCCGATTTCGGCCGCGTCCGATTCCAGCAGGCCGCCGAATGGCGCCTCGACCGTCAGGCGGTCGATCTCGCGCTCGGCGGCGGCGACGGCGGCCTCGGCCGACTGGATCGCGGCGGACACCGTGGACAGCCCGGACTCGGCCGCGGCGATCCCGGCCTCGGCCGAGCGCACGGCGGCATTGGCCGAAGCGACCCGCGTGTCCGAGGCATAGCCGCCCTCGGAGAGTTTCTGCGCCGCGTTCTGATTGATCAGCGCCTCTTCCAGCGCCGCCTTGGCCTCTTCCACCCGCGCCTCGGAGGAGGGGACAGAGGCCCGCGCCTCGGCCAGCCGGGCCTGCGCTTCGGACAGCGACGCCTCGCGCGTGCCGGGGTCGAGTTCGCAGACCAGGTCGCCCTCCTGTACCTCGGCTCCCTTGCGCAGCGGGTTCGAAATCACGCGGCCGGAGGTTTCGGCGCGCAACTCCACCTGCCGCGCGGCTTCGGTCTGACCGCGCAGGACGACGGCACCGTCCACCTCGGTGGCGGTGGAACGCATGGCGACGACGCTCACGGGCTGCGGCGCGGTGTCGTCTTCGGCCGCGGCGGGCGCCCCGGCTTCGGGTTCCGGTTCGGCTGCGGCCGCATCCGCCTCGGCCGCAGCGGGCGGCGGGGCGGAGCCCTCAGCGATCGCCACCGCCTCCTCGAAGCTGGCGCCATTGGCGAAGGCGACGAGCGCCCCGCGATACATGATGGCGACCGCCAGGATCGCTGCGACCAGAACGGCCGTGAGGAGAGGGAGCAGGCGCATGTGTAATTCCGAAACTGTCGCGAAACCCGGGCGGACGATGCTGGTCAATTATGCGCTGGTTCACTTGGCGCAAGACCGTCGGCGGAAATTTCTAAACCATTCGGTTCAGATTAGACATTTCTGCAACGCCGCGCAAGGGGATGCGCATGCCGCCGGGGCGACCTCCGCGGGTATTGGCAGGGGCGGGTCAACGCGGTAAGAGAGGCCCGAAATCAAGGGGGAATATTGCGTGAGCCAGTCTGACAGCTTCATCGAAGAGGTGACCGACGAAGTGCGCCGCGACCGGCTGTTCGCGCTGATGAAGCGCTACGGCTGGATCGCGGTCCTGCTGGTCGTGCTGATCGTCGCCGGTGCGGCCTGGAACGAATGGCGAAAGGCGCAGGAGCGCGCCTCGGCCCAGGCGCTCGGCGACGCGCTGCTGAACGCGCTGGAACAGGGCGAACCGGCGGAACGTGTCGCCGCGCTGCAGACCGTGCCGACCGAGACCCCGGGGCAGGAAGCCGTCGCTGCCATGCTGGAGGCCGGAGAGGCGGCCGAGGCGGGCGACACCGCTGCGGCTGCGGACCGCCTGATGTCGGTGGCCGACCGGGGCGACCTGCCGCAGGTCTACCGCGACCTCGCCCGGTTCAAGGCGCTTGGCCTGAGCGCCGATGCCATGTCGCCCGAGGACCGCCGCGCCGGGTACGAGACGCTGGCCGCACCCGGGTCGGGCCTCCGCCTGCTGGCGCTCGAGCAGATCGCCCTGACCTACATCGAGGCAGGCGAGTCCGTCGAAGCGCTCGATGTGCTGCGGGGGATCCGGGACGATGCCGAGGTGACCTCGGGCTTGCGTCAGCGCGTGACACAGTTGATGGTGGCGCTCGGAGAGAGCCCGGCCGGCGAGGACGCCGCCGCGGGCAGTGAATGACAAAGGGGCCGCGACACATGGCTGAGGCAGGGGAATTTTCGGGCGCGCCGCGGGCGCGGCACCTGCGGTTCGGGCTGGCGGCCGGTCTGGCCGGGTCGCTGATGCTCCTCGCCGCCTGCGCCGAACGCGAGGTGCTTCTGCCGGGCAAGCGCGAGGATCCCCGCGCCGTGCTGCAGACCGAAGCGCCGGATGCGCCCCAGCCGGGCAACCGGACCGCGCCTATCAGCCTGCCGGGTCCCACCGTGAACGCCGCCTGGCCGCAGGGGCCGGGCACGCCCGCCACCCGCACCACCCATCCCGCCCTTTCCGCCGCGCCGCAATTGGCGTGGCGCGTTCCCATCGGGGCGGGCGACAGCCGCCGCCAGCGCATCACCGCCGATCCCGTCGTGGCGGGCGGGCGCGTCTACGCGATGGACAGCGAGGCGCAGGTGACCGCCGTGTCCACCGCGGGCCAGCAGCTCTGGCAGCGTAGCCTCGTGCCTGCGCGCGACCGCGCCACCGAGGGTGTCGGCGGCGGCCTCGCCTTCGGCGGCGGCAAACTCTTCGCGACCTCCGGCTTCGGCGAACTGACCGCGATGGACCCTGCCACCGGCGCGGTGATCTGGCAGCAGAAGCTCGACGCCGTCGGCAACGGGGCGCCCACCTATCACGACGGGGTCGTCTACCTCGTCGGCGGCGATGCCATCGCCTGGGCGGTGGACGCCGACACCGGGCGCATCCGCTGGCAGCTGGGTTCCGCGCCGGTCCTGAACGCGCTGCTCGGCGGCTCCGCCCCGGCGGTGACCGACAGCTTCGTGATCTTCCCGCAGGCCTCGGGCGAGATCATCGCAGCGTTCCGCAACGGCGGCCTGCGTCGCTGGGACACCTTCGTCGCCGGCCGGCGCGAGGGCGTGGCCCGCGCCAACGTCACCGCCGTCTCGGGCGATCCGGTGGTGGTGGGCGACACGGTCTACGCCGGCACCCATTCCGGCCGCCTCTCGGCGCTCAGCCTCGGCAGCGGCGAGGCGAAGTGGACCGCGACCGAAGGTCCGCTCTCGCCCGTCGCGGTGATCGGGGGCGCGATCTTCCTCGTCTCCGACCGGAACGAACTGGTGCGGCTCGACGCCGCCACCGGCGATCGCGTCTGGGGCGTCGAATTGCCCTTCTTCACCAAGTCGCGGCCCCGGCGGCAGGCCGAGGTCTACGGCCATTACGGCCCGATCGTGGCGGGCGGCCGTGTCATCACCGCCTCCAACGACGGGCTGCTGCGGTTCTTCGATCCGGTGTCGGGCACGATGACACGCACGGTCGAGATCCCCGGCGGTGCGACGACCGACCCGGTCGTTGCGGGCGGCACGCTCTACGTCGTCTCGGCGGACGGGGACCTGCTGGCCTACCGCTGACGCTTTTCGCGGCCGGACGAATGGTGTATCGGAACGCTTCGGCAGAAGCGGAGTCTGAGCCATGTCCTTCACCCTCGCCATCGTGGGCCGCCCCAACGTTGGCAAATCGACGCTCTTCAACCGGCTGGTCGGGAAGAAGCTGGCGCTGGTCGACGACCAGCCCGGCGTGACGCGCGACCTGCGCGAGGGCGAGGCGAAGCTGGGCGACCTGAAGTTCACCGTGATCGACACGGCGGGGCTGGAAGAGGCCACCGACGAAAGCCTGCAGGGCCGAATGCGCAAGCTGACGGAACGCGCGGTGGACATGGCCGACATCTGCCTGTTCATGATCGACGCCCGCGCGGGGGTCACCCCGACGGACGAAGTCTTTGCCGAAATCCTGCGCAAGCGCTCCGCCCACGTCATCCTCGCCGCCAACAAGGGCGAGGGCGCGGCGGCCGATGCCGGGGTGCTGGAGGCCTTCGGGCTGGGCCTGGGCGAACCGGTGCGCGTCTCGGCCGAACACGGCGAGGGGATGGCAGACCTTTACGCCGCGCTCATGCCGCTGGCCGACGGCTTCGCCGAGAAGGCCGCCCGCGCCGAGGAAGAGGCGCCGCGCACCGACATCTCCGTCTCCGGCGACGACGAGGATGAGCTGTCCGAGGCCGCCGCGAAAGAGGCCGAAGAGGCCTGGCGACCCTCCGAACGCCGCCCGCTGCAGGTCGCCGTGGTGGGCCGTCCGAACGCCGGGAAATCCACCCTCATCAACCGCATCATCGGCGAGGACCGCCTGCTGACCGGCCCCGAGGCCGGCATCACCCGCGATTCCATCTCCATCCCGCTGACATGGGACGGCGTGCCGGTCCGCCTGTTCGACACGGCGGGGATGCGCAAGAAGGCCAAGGTGCAGGAGAAGCTGGAGAAGCTCTCGGTCTCCGACGGCCTCCGCGCGGTGAAATTCGCCGAGGTGGTCGTCGTCCTCCTCGACGCCGCCATCCCCTTCGAACAGCAGGACCTGCGCATCGCCGACCTCGCCGAACGCGAGGGCCGCGCG
>Ga0310345_10000797_pt1 | contig 40577 bp, 36 predicted proteins | sample HC15DNA20500_MG_FD_204667 | JGI IMG/M metagenome (GOLD analysis project Ga0310345, IMG submission 204667) | Marine microbial communities from station ALOHA, North Pacific Subtropical Gyre - HC15-DNA-20-500_MG | ecosystem: Environmental > Aquatic > Marine > Oceanic | place: Pacific Ocean: North... | reverse complement strand
AACAGAAAATGTTGCCGGGGTTTGCCTTCTTCCGGCGTCGAACGGTCTTGAAGGGCACGCGCAGTAAGCGTGGCTATATTGAGCGACCCTGGGCTTTCGCCGCGTAGGATTTATCGGACCCGGACACGTTGGGTGTAGGCAGCGAAGACCGCGGGCCGGAGGAATGTCTCATACCGCCCCGCGTGGAGCCAACGCGTACCCCGCATCAGTCGCCGTTCAGACGGGCGACCTCCTCAGCCATCCAAGTGCCGTACTCGGACTCGGTCCGGACATACACGAAGGCGCGCATCCGGTAGTGGCCCAGACCGCAAAGCTGTGAGCAGTTGATCTCGAAATCGCCGGTAACGTTCGGTACCCACCAGACCGGGATCTGCATTCCGGGGATCGCGTCTTGCTTCACCCGCATTTCTGCGATGCCCATGCTGTGGATGACGTCCTGTGTCGACAGATAGACGATAACTGACTTGTCGACGGGGAGGTACATTTCGTTGATGGTATGGATGTCGTCTCTACCGTTTGGATCACTGCGGTCCAGGCCGATGGCGTTTGTCGGTGTGATCAGGCTGATGTCGCGGCGCCCGAACCGGCCGTCAGCCCCCGGGTAGTGGAAGTGCCACTCGAACTGCTTGCCGATCACGTGCACGACCGTCGATTCGCCCTCGGGTGGAAACTCGTTGACGCGGTTGGCCCACGCCGGAATTGCGAACCCAACCAGCAGGACGGCTTCAATGACCGCCACGCCGATTTCCAGATAGCTAGAAGTGTGGCTCGTGACTCCTGCGTAGTTTGCCTTAGGATTGGCTTTTTCCCGGAATCGGACGAGAGTGTAAATGAAGAACGCCCCCCAGCCGACGAACATGACAGCCATTAGCCAGTGCGTGAGCACGATCATCTGATCGATCTCGCCAGCGTGTTCCGATGCCTGGATTGGCAACCCCAGCAACTCTTGCATCTAGGATCTCCCTTCCGTCCCACTCGAACTAGCTTGTGTCTCGCTGGCACCTTCGTGGCCGAGCGCCTGCCGTGAGCGCTTCAACAGGTGAAACATGAAACCAACGAAGCCACTCAGCACACCGCCGGTTACGCCGAGCAGCGTGAAGACCGCCCAGTTCATGCTTCGGGCTTCCGGCGAGTTGGGGTCCCCGCCAAAGCAGATCGGGCACGCCCAGGCTACTGCCGGTGCGAGCAGTACCAGCGCGCCGACTGCCGTCATGGACCGGATTAATTCTTTGCGTTTCATGAATGCGTTACTCCATCCCGATTTCCCGCGTCTTCTGCACGAACTTGATGGCATAGCCTGTCATCAGCACCGCCGACAGCGCTGAACCAGCCGCGAACAATAAGTGTCCACCGCCGCCGCGTCCACTCGTGAACATCATTACTCCCCAAGTCGTGACGATTGCGGCGAGCACGATCGACGCCACGATGAACACGATGTGAATGGTGCGCAGCGTCATCGGGCCTTCATCTAATGCTGGTCTGCCGCCACTACCGGTGCGTTCGCGTTCGGCAGTGTGAAGTACTCCCCGACCCGGTCAGCGTGACCGAAAATAGGGATGAAGATCACCATGAGGAAGAAGAGGGCAGTAACCGCCAACGTCGCCAAAATCGTGCCAAACCCCCATTTAGAGATCGGGACGACCTTTTTCTCTTCGATCAGGTGCATGAAGAAGCTGGCGACCAGCGAGGCTTTCGTAGCAGCGATGATGAGCGCCACCGTGATCGCGAGCGGCACCGCAAAGTCAATGTATGACACCCCGACAGTGACTACCGTCAACACGCCGAGGGTCATACCAACTTTCTTGTAGTTCTGGATGTGGTGCTGGACGTCGTCGCTCATGCCTTCTCCAATCAGTCCGGACGGAGCGTTACAGTAAGTAGAGGATCGGGAACAGGAAGATCCACACCAAGTCTACGAAGTGCCAGTAGAGCCCAGCCGCTTCGATCCGGTTCGTAAACTGCGCCTTGTTCGTCTCCCACATTTTCGAGCCCGGTCCGAGAAAATACGAATTGACGATGATGCCGCCGATGATGTGCAGTGCGTGAAGCCCGGTCATTGTGAAGTAAATGGCTAGATAGGTACTCGTCGATGGGAAATTGCCGATGTCGAACTCATGACTGTACTCGAACCCCTTGACGACCATGAAGACGAGCGACAGCCCGATCGTCATCGCCATGAACTTCTTGAACCGGGCGAGGTCATCCATCTTCAACGACGCGTAGGCGAACACCATCGTGACGCTCGATCCGATAAGCACAGCGGTGTTGAAGGTTCCCATCGGGACGTTCAGGACGTCGGAGCCGAATGGCCACTCGACCGCCATGAGACGTAACAGCACGTACGTGGAGAACAGCCCGCCGAAGAGCATGACCTCAGACGCCAGGAAGAGCCAGATGCCCAGCTTGACGTTATTCACGCCAGTGTCAGGCCGTTCAGCGACGGTATACGGAATGTCCATTGCGTCTACACCTTCGCGGGCTCGGTCGTCGGCCCGTCTGCGTCACCCTGCATGACGAAATCAGTCTGCGCGCCCGGCACGCTGTACTCGTAGGGCCCACGGTGGGCCTGCGGGGGCGTTAGGAAATTGCCATGCGGCGGTGGAGACGGTGCCTGCCACTCCAGCGTCGTGGCGTTCCATGGGTTGTTGGATGCCTTCCGCCCCTTCTTGATGCTCCAGAAGAAGTTGATGATGAAGAAGATCTGGAAAAACGCGAGTGCCCAGGCGCCCCAACTGATGACCGTGTTCCAGACCAGGACGTCCTGGTTCATTGTGTACTGTGTCCCGCCGTCAGCCATTCGACGGTTCATGCCCGACAGGCCCTGAATGAACATTGGCATGAAAACGACGTTGATGGCGATGAACGAGCCCCAGAAGTGGATCTTGCCGAGCAAGTCACCCATCATGCGGCCGGTCGCTTTCGGGAACCAGTAGTAAATCCCGCCGAAGAGCGCCAGCAGCGTCCCGGGTGCTACGACGTAGTGGAAGTGGCCAATCACGTAGTAGGTGTCGTGCAAGTGAATGTCTGGCGCCGCGAGACCGAGCGGCAAGCCGGTCAGGCCACCAATGCCAAACATCGGAATGAACGCCAGTGCGAAGAGCATCGGTGTCGTGAAGCGGATCGAGGCCCCGTAAAGCGTGAGGAACATCGCCGAGAGAATCACCACCGACGGGATCGAGATGATCATCGTCGTTGTCTGAAAGAACGAGCTCATCGTCGTTCCCATACCGGTCATAAACATGTGGTGCGCCCAGACGATGAACGACATGAAGCCGAGGAAGATCAACGACGCGATTAGCACACGGTACCCCCAGATCGGCTTCCGCGTGTTGTTCGCCAGGATCTCTGTCACGATACCCATCGCCGGGAGGATCAGTACGTAAACCTCCGGATGGGCCAGGAACCAGAACAGGTGCTGCCACAGCAGCGGGGTGCCTCCCCCGCTGAAGTCGGCCGGCGCGTCGGCGTAGACCAGACCGCTCGGCATAAAGAAGCTAGTGCCTACGACGCGGTCCATCAACTGCAGGACACCCGCCGCCTCAAGGGGTGGGAACGCCAGAAGAAGCAAGAATCCCGTGACGAGCTGTGCCCAGACGAAGAATGGCAGACGCATGAAACTCAACCCAGGCGCCCGGAGCTGAATGATGGTGACAAGGAAGTTGAGCGCGCCTAGTAGCGACGACGTGATGAGGAAGATCATTCCTATCAACCAGATCGTCTGCCCCGTGGTAGCGAAAACCGACAGTGGCGCGTAGGAGGTCCACCCTGAGTTAGCTGCCCCGCCGGGGACGAAGAAGCTCGAGATCATGACGACGCCGCCCAGAAAGAAGGCCCAGTAGCTCATCATGTTCAGTTTTGGGAACGCCATGTCAGGCGCGCCGATCTGCAGGGGGACGACGAAGTTGCCGAAGCCGCCGACCGCAAGCGGGACGACCCCCAGGAACACCATGATGGTGCCGTGCATCGCACCTAGCTGGTTGTAGAACTCTGGCAGCATCACGCCACCTGGTGCCCGGCTTTCGCCAAGGAGCCCTCCGATCAACGGGATCGGCTGGAAGGGGTAGGCGATCTGCCAGCGCATGATCATCATCAAGCCGAAGCCGAACAACAGAAAGAGAAGTCCGGTTACGGCATACTGGATACCGATCACCTTGTGGTCCAGTGAGAACATGTACTGGCGCCAGAAGGACAACTCCTCGTGCTCGTGCCCATGCTCGGCGTCGACCGCTTGTTCCGTAGTCGTCACGTCAGACAACGTCGCGACTCCTTTCTCGAACTACCTAGTGTCCCAGGCTACGTCACTACCTTTGCCGTCCCGCCAGGAGGAGCGCTGAAGAGTCAATGTCGTGACTCGCACTGCGCGTCTCAAGTGCGCCCAGTATATGGCGTGAGGGATAAATTCGCGGTGAAATTCTATCTGCATCCGGCCTTTCCGTCCAGACCTTCCAGGTGTCTCTGGCAAGTTTGGACCATCGCCTAGAGCCATGGGCGTCTTCAGCCCGCGCCGGACGAGCTGAGAAAGGGTGGATCCTGACGCCCAGTCCGACCTCCACACAATGACAAGTTCTTCGCTTGCTGGGAGCCAACGTCTCGACTGAGTTAGAACTGCGAAAACCCAAATCGCGCCCAAGACAAGCGAGGTATATGGTCTAAATCTGAAGAGTTTTTTGGCTAGTGTCCTGCTGTTGCGTCCTGGAGTGCACGCCTCGCGATGCGGGTCACGACCACCGTAACCGCGACGGTAGCAACCAATCCCAGGACGAGCACCACGTAGTGGGTGCTGCCGCGGGCGATTGCTACACCACCGGCCAGCCGGGTCACCTCGCCAGCTACGGTGCCGTAGTAGGTGTAGAGCAGCGTGCCAGGAAGCATGCCAACCGAGGCCAGTGCGTAGTCGGCAAACCGAACGTTGGTCAGCCCGAGGGCATAGTTCAGCAGGTTGAAGGGAAACACGGGGGATAAGCGGAGCAGAAGCACGATCTTCCCACCCTCGTGGCCGACGGCTCGGTCGATGGCGGCAAATCGCGGGTTCCCCTCTAACCGCTGCTCAATGGCCTCGCGTGCTATGTAGCGACCAAGGAGGAACGCCATCGACGCTCCAATCGTTGCGCCGATGAACACGTAGGTGATTCCCTTGCTTAGGCCGAAGATCGCCCCGGCAGCCAATGTCAGGACCGACCCCGGCACGAGAGCAACCGTCGCCGCCGCATAACCACCTATGAAGATGACTGGTCCCCAAACGCCCAGCCCGTCGACCCAACCGGCAAATTGCGGTAGAAAACCGCCGAATTGGCGTCCGACCGCCACTAGAGCGATCACCACAACGATGCCGAACAGGACGCGGCCTGCGAGAGGAGGATGCGTGGGGTGCGGCGCGATTGTGGTCATTGCTGTGGTATCAGTATGGTTCATCGGTGCAGCCTCGTGGCCGCTTTGGAACGGTTTTCTACGTCCGGCGTCTCGAACGCCAGCCTCTAGCTTCTAAGCACTGCTCCCTGGACCGGTATACTCACCTCATGACCCGCACCTATGCGGCCGTCGTTGTCGTTCATCTCATCGTCCTCGTCACACTTTGGCTGTTGTCGCAACACTTTGCGCGATGACGTGCAGCTAAGCCCAAGCCCAGGGCAATTCACCCATGCATCCCCTCGACTGGGCCATCATCACTATTTATCTCGCCTGGGTCCTTTACGACGGCATCAGACGATCTAAGGGCACTCACGCCGTCGATGGCTATTTCCTCGCTTCGCGCTCGCTGCCATGGTGGGCCGCCGGGCTCTCAGTGATGGCGACACAGATGAGCGCCATTACGCTGGTTGGCACCACCGGTCAGGCAGCGACCGACGGGCTACGCTTTGTCCAGTTCTACTTCGGACTTCCACTGGCGATGATCATTCTATCGGTCACGCTTGTGCCCTTCTTTCATCGCGCACGGGTCTACACCGCGTATGAGTACCTCGAGCGGCGCTTCGATGCTCGAACGCGCGCGCTCGCGAGCTTCCTGTTTCTCGTGTCTCGGGGTCTCAGTGCCGGTGTAATCGTCGCCGCACCGGCGGTAATCCTGTCGATCGTTCTTGGGTGGAGTCTCCCCCTCACAATCTTGGCGATTGGGATTCCGACCACTTTCTACACGATGGTCGGTGGCGTGCAGGCTGTCGCCTGGGCCGATGTCAAGCAGATGGCCGTTATTCTCGTCGGTGTGACCGCCGCCGTCGTCGCGTTGGTGGCAGGCCTGCCGGAGGACGTCGGTCTTGAGCCGACACTACATGTGGCCGGTGCGGTTGGCCGGTTGCAGGCAATCGATTTCACCTTTGATCTCAACGAAACGTACACCTTTTGGTCAGGCATGCTTGGCGGTCTCTTTCTTGCGCTTGGCTACTTTGGTTGTGACCAGAGCCAGGTCCAGCGGTATCTCGCTGCGGATTCGGTGGATGGCGCCCGTCACTCGCTGCTGATGAGCGCGTTCGCCAAGATTCCGCTTCAGGTACTCATCCTTATGATGGGAGTGCTCGTTTTCTGTTTTTATCTATTCACCGAGCCGCCGATGTTGTTTAACGACGTGCATCGAGAACAGATCGAGCAAAGTGGCCGACAAGATGACTACGCAGCGCTCGGAAACGAATTCCGTGTGGTGTATGAGGCGCGTCGCGACGCTGCATCCGCGCTCGTTGCAGCTCAAGAGGTTGGCGACGACGCTGGCACACTCGCCGCCACTGCACGGTTTGTGGAAACTGATCGGCGGTTGGGGGAAGTGCGCGGTCGGGCGGTAACCCTAGTGCAGGATATCACCGGTGACACCGCGTACAACGATGTCAACTACATCTTCCCGACCTTCGTCACGACGCATCTTCCGATTGGTTTGGTCGGTTTGCTGATCGCCGCGATCTTCGCGGCGGCGATGTCAAGCGCCGCGGCGGAACTCAACGCGCTCTCGACAGCTACCGTCATCGATTTCTATCGGCGCCACTTCCGACGGGAAGCATCGGATGCCCACTACCTCAGGGTCTCTAAGTACGCCACCGGGTTCTGGGGGGTCTTTGCCTCGATAACCGCTTTGTTTGCGACCAACCTCGGTTCGTTCATTGAAGTGGTGAACGTGTTCGGTTCCTACTTCTACGGATCGTTACTCGGCGTCTTCGTCCTCGCGATCGGATTCCGCCGCGCCTCGGCCGGGGACGCGTTCTGGGGCCTTATCGGTGGCATGGTCGCGGTCGGTATCGTCGCGACCACTACCGATATTTCCTATCTTTGGTATAACTTAGTTGGGGTCGCGGCTGTCTGCCTCATTGGAAGCACCAGTCTCATGCGCCGGCACGCGTAATTCCCATAGGCGGTTTCACTTACGCTCTCTGATCCCGTAGTATCCTATATGCGACTAAAATGGTCGGCTATCCTGAGATTGGAGTTTCCATGGCGACCCCGACAGGCAACATCGAAGAACTCGCCACTCAAGACTATAAATACGGCTTTGTCACGGATGTCGACGCAGAGGCCATCCCGGTCGGCCTGAACGAAGACATCGTCCGGACCATCTCCGCAAAGAAAAACGAGCCCGAGTGGTTGCTGGAATGGCGACTGCGAGCGTTTCGTGTTTGGCAGACGATGACCGAACCGGTGTGGCACAACGTGTCGTTTCCGGTGATCGACTTTCAGAACATTATTTACTACTCCGCACCGAAGCAAAAACCGAAGCTCGAGAGCCTCGACGACCTTGATCCGGAAATTAAGGCGACCTTCGACAAGCTTGGGATTCCACTGGAAGAGCAGAAGGTGATGTCCGGCGTTGCTGTTGATGCCGTGTTCGATTCGGTTTCGGTGGCAACGACGTTCAAGGATAAGCTCGCCGAGCTCGGCATCATCTTCTGTTCGTTCTCAGACGCAGTGCGGGACCATCCTGACCTTGTCCGCAAGTATCTCGGCTCGGTCGTGCCAGCGTCGGACAATTTCTATGCTGCTCTTAATTCAGCGGTCTTTTCAGATGGCTCGTTTGCGTACATCCCAAAAGGCACTAAGTGCCCGATGGAGTTGTCGACCTACTTTCGTATCAACGCCGCCCAAACTGGCCAGTTTGAGCGGACGCTGCTGGTGGCCGACGAAGGTGCAACAGTGAGCTACCTTGAAGGATGCACGGCGCCGATGCGTGACGAGAATCAATTACACGCTGCGGTTGTCGAGTTGGTCGCTCTCGACGATGCCACCATCAAGTACTCGACGGTGCAGAATTGGTATCCGGGTGACAAGGACGGCAAGGGCGGGATCTACAACTTCGTAACGAAGCGTGGCAAGGCGTTGACGAACGCAAAGATCACCTGGACTCAGGTCGAGACCGGGTCCGCGATCACGTGGAAGTACCCAAGCTGCATTCTGCAGGGGGACAACGCGGTCGGCGAGTTCTACTCCGTCGCCGTCACCAACAATTATCAACAAGCCGACACCGGCACGAAGATGCTTCACCTTGGCAAGAACACCCGGAGCACCATTGTGTCCAAGGGCATATCAGCCGGCAAGGGACAGAACACCTATCGGGGGCTAGTGCGGATCGGCAAGAACGCGAAGGGGGCTCGCAACTTCTCACAGTGCGACTCCTTGCTCATTGGTGACAAGTGTGGAGCCCATACGTTTCCGTACCTCGAGGTGCGGAACACGTCGTCGCAGGTCGAACACGAAGCGTCAACAGCGAAAATCGATGAGGATCAGATCTTTTACTGCCGGCAGCGTGGACTCAGCACCGAGGACGCCGTGAATATGATCGTGAACGGGTTCTGTAAGGAAGTGTTCCGTGAGCTACCAATGGAATTCGCGGTCGAAGCGCAGAAGTTGCTCGGCGTCAGCCTTGAGGGGAGTGTTGGATAGAACGAATGCTAGAGGTCAAGAATCTTCACGCCACCGTCGGCGATCGGGAAATCCTCAAGGGCATCAACTTGTCGGTGAAGTCTGGTGAGGTTCACGCCATCATGGGCCCGAACGGTTCGGGCAAGAGCACACTCGCCGCGGTTCTCTCGGGCCGTGAGGAATACCACGTGACCGAAGGGTCGGTCGTTTATAACGGCCACGACCTGCTCGAGATGGAGCCCGAAGAACGCGCGCGCGAGGGAATCTTTCTTGCGTTCCAGTATCCGGTGGAGATTCCTGGCGTCAACAACGCCTATCTCCTCAAAGCCGCGCTCAACGAGATACGCAAGCATCGCGGCGAATCCGAACTCGACGCCATCGACTTCATGTCGCTCGTCAAGGAACAAATGAAGGTGCTCGAGATCGATCAAGCCCTGATGAACCGTCCGGTCAACGAAGGGTTCTCGGGTGGCGAGAAGAAGCGCAATGAGATTTTTCAGATGGCAGTGCTTGAGCCGAAGCTGGCGATCATGGATGAGACGGACTCGGGGCTCGACATCGACGCGCTCAAGATCGTGTCAAATGGCGTCAACGTGATGCGGAGCCCGGAACGGGCGACCATCATAGTCACGCACTACCAGCGCCTTCTCAATTACATCATCCCGGACTTCGTCCATGTCCTTTCGGACGGACGCATCGTTAAATCTGGTGGCAAGGAGCTGGCGCTTGAACTCGAGGACAAGGGGTACGGTTGGATCGACGGCGTCACCGAGCAGGTTGGCGCGTAGGGTTGACGATGACACAGCTTGCGACTCTCGACGCTTACGCGCAAGCGTTCGACGCGGTACAGAGAAGTTGTAAGAGCCCGACACCTATCACGGATCTGCGGCGACACGCGTTCGATCGATTCTCGACACTCGGAATGCCAACGACCAGGCTGGAGCAGTGGCGTTTTACGAATGTGAGCCCCATTGCAAACGCGACGTTTACGCCGGCTCAGCCAGCAGTGCTGACCACAGCAGATGCAGCGTCGCTTGTAGCAACCGGGGTCGGCGATGGGGCACCGACCATCGTTTTCGTGAATGGCCACTACGAAGCGGCCCTATCGTCAGTTGACGACTTGCCGGATGGTGTTGTCGTCGACAGCCTCGCATCGGTGTTAGCCTCGCCGTCGGATGCCGACGCGGTTGCGCGGTACCTTGGGACAGGTGCGGATATTGAATCTGACGGGGCCGCGTTCACGGCACTAAACACTGCGCTTTTTACCGATGGCGCCTTTGTTCGCGTGCCCGCGAACGTCGTGGTTGACGTGCCGATTCAACTGCTATTTGTGACAACGGCGCCTTTTCACGAAAAGGAAGCTGCACCGCGCCGTATGACTCATCCGCGTGTCTTGATCGTGGCCGGGAGGAACAGTCAAGTACGTGTCGTTGAACGCTACAGCGGTAGCGGCGATGCGCCGCACCTGACAAATACCGTGACGGAGGTGGTCGGCGCCGCCAACGCCGTGGTCGATCACTACAAGATTGTGCGTGAGAGCGGGGCCGCGTACCACATCGGTCACATGCATCTGCGGGTCGAACGTGATGGGAATTTCTCGTCGCACGCGATCACCCTTGGTGGCAACATCGTGCGGAACGATGTGCAGGCGCTTCTCGAGGGAGAGGGGGGGACGTGTACCCTTAATGGACTCTATATCGCTGATCGGAAGCAGCTAGTCGACAACCATACGACGATCCACCACACCAGACCGCACTGCCAGAGCTATGAGCTCTACAAGGGCATTTTGGACGGGGAAGCTCACGCAGTATTTAACGGAAAGATCATCGTTGCGATCGACGCGCAAAAGACCAATGCCAGGCAGACTAACAAGGCGTTGTTGCTGTCCGAAGACGCGCAGATCAACACGAAACCGGAACTCGAAATTTTTGCCGACGACGTAAAGTGTACGCATGGTGCCACGGTCGGTCAGCTTGACGCCGACGCCATGTTCTATCTCCGCTCACGTGGGCTTGACCTCAAGCAGGCACGCAGCGTGCTAATTCATGCTTTCGCGAACGACCTGCTCAACCGAATTAGCATCGAGTCGATTCGTGCGCAGCTCGACGATCTCCTCCTGGCGCAAATTCCGGGCTCAGGCCCAATCTATGAACACGGCTGAAGCGACAACGGTGGCCGCACCATCGTTTGACGTCGACCGCATCCGACAGGACTTTCCGATCCTGGCGCGGATGATTCGGGAGCACCGGTTGGTGTACCTCGACAACGCCGCGACGACGCAGAAGCCACAGTTAGTGCTTGACACGTTGTCGCATTACTACGCCGCCGGCAATGCCAATATCCATCGCGGCGTGCACATGCTCAGCGAAGAGGCGACTGCCGCGTACGACCGCGCCCGAGGACAGGTGCAGCATTTGCTCAATGCCCGCGCCGCCCACGAGATTGTGTTCACGCGGAACTCGACCGAGAGTATCAATCTCGTCGCGCAGTCTTACGGTCGACGGAACATCGGACCGGGTGATGAGGTGCTCATCACTCATATGGAACACCACTCCAACATCGTGCCGTGGCAGCTTCTCTGCGAGCAGATCGGCGCACGACTCCGTGTGGCGCCGATCGATGACAGTGGAACGCTACAACTCGATGAATTTGAACGACTCATCGGTCCTCGGACGCGCCTTGTGTCTGTTGTCCACCTTTCGAACTCCCTAGGTACGATCAACCCCGTACAACAGATCGTCGAGTTGGCACACGCACGCGGTGTGCCGGTACTCATCGATGGATCGCAGGCGGCCTACCACATGCCGGTTGACGTGCAGGCGCTGGACTGCGACTTTTATGCGTTTACCGGTCACAAACTTTACGGACCGACTGGGATCGGGGTCCTTTACGGGCGAGAGGTGCTACTAGAGCAAATGCCGCCGTATCAGGGTGGTGGGGACATGATCAGATCGGTGACGTTCGAGAAGACGACCTACGCCGATCTCCCGCACAAGTTTGAGGCCGGCACACCCCACATTGCGGGCGCGATCGGTCTCGGGGCAGCCGTCGATTATCTGCTGACCGTTGGCTTCGACGGGATCGGAACGCATGAAGCTGACTTGCTGGCCTATGGGACGGCGGCGCTCACCGAAGTGAAAGGACTGCGGTTGATCGGGACCGCTGCCAACAAGGCGAGCATTCTCGCGTTTGTCATGGAAGGCGCCCACCCACACGATGTCGGCACGATCGTTGACACCGAGGGCGTGGCGATCCGAACGGGTCACCACTGCACACAGCCGCTCATGGACCGCTTCGGCGTGCCAGCGACTGCGCGTGCATCAGTAGCTATGTACAACACGCGCGAAGAGATAGACGCGCTGGTGCGAGCCCTTGAACACGTGCGAGAAATGTTTCCGGTATGAGCGACCTGCGCGAGCTCTATCAGGAGGTCATCCTCGATCACAACAAGTACCCGCACAATTTCGGGAAGCTCGAGGGTGCTGACTACCACGCCGACGGCTTCAATCCGCTCTGCGGCGACAAGCTAACGATCTACATGAACCTCGACGATGACACGGTCACCAACGTGAGCTTCCTTGGGTCGGGGTGTGCGATCTCCAAAGCCTCTGCTTCGCTCATGACTGATGCAGTGAAGGGAAAAACACTTGCGGAAGCACGCAGCCTGTTTGACCAATTTCTCACGCTCGTAACGGATGCCGATGCGCCCGTCGACGACGCGATGCTCGGCAAACTAGCCGTCTTTGCTGGCGTGCGTGACTACCCAACGCGCGTCAAATGCGCCAGTCTTGCCTGGCACACGTTACGGGCCGCCTTCGACAACCACCACGCAGTCGTGACGACGGAGTGACTATGGGAATCCTGAACTTGAATGAAGTGCCATCGCCAAAGGTCAAGACCCCTGAGGAACCAGATAACATCGAACCGGCCGCCCCGGTTGTTCCGCCAGCTGCACCCGCGTTCGACGTCAGCGCGCTGGCGGGAGAGGCCGACAATCTAGATTCGTCGGACAGCTCCCCCCCCACGCCTGCCATCGAGAGAGATCCGCTCAAGACGCTTGAGCTTAAGCCGAAGATCATCGAGCAAATGTCGACCGTGTACGACCCGGAGATTCCGGTCAATATTTATGAGCTTGGTCTCATTTATGACATTGCAGTCGATGCGAATGGCCTCGCAGTGATTCAGATGACGCTGACTGCGCCTGGGTGCCCAGCAGCGGGCACGCTGCCGGCCGAGGTTCAGGGAAAGGTCGATGCTATCGATGGTGTGAGCGAAGCGCGGGTCGACCTTGTCTGGGATCCACCGTGGGACAAGGATCGGATGTCGGAGGCGGCGAAGCTGCAGCTCGGGATTTTTGACTAATCAGAAGGCTCATGGCGTGCGGCGATCAAGAGCTCTAATTGCCCAAGTCAATTAAGGATATCCCGGTCAGAGTGGCTCCACCGTGATGTCCGAGAGCACGACTGTCGAGAGAAGTTCCATGTTCTCACGGACGTACTCCGGTGAGAGTGTGTCGACTGGGACCTTGCCACCGTCGATTGCATAGTTTTCCTGATCTGAGAACAGAACGCCGCCGACACGGTTGAACACGGTTGCCTTCCGGAACCGTAGGCCCCCGTTGAAGTCATAGCCGAATTGTTCGACGCGTCCCGTGTCCGGATCGAACCAGAAGGTATACGCGTCGTCGGCGTCGTTGCTCGTGCCGGGCGTGAAGGACACTTTCACACGCTGGAGTTCCCGGCCGTCCCATGTCTCAAGGCCGCGGTCCTCGAAGTGGATGTCACCCCCCTTGAGCGTGTAAGGCAGTAAGGGAAAGAAGACCCTTGCGTCGGCGAACGCCCGCGCCCGCCGCGCGCCCTCTTCGTCGAGATCGCTTTCGATGCTGTTACGCCATTCCTGCACGTTGTCGTTGGTTAGCCGCACTCTCCGATCGATCTGATCGCGACCGATTGTCCCGGTCACCACGTATTCGAATTTGCCGCCGTCCCGTGTCGCGTCGATCTGGAAGCTACCCGACAGTGACGTGATGGTCATCGCTATTCTCGATCGGTCGTAGATATCGCCACCGTGGAACTCGATCGCCTTCGCGACGATGTTAGGCAGTGCTGCCCCCGGTGAGGACGACTCTGAGGTAGGTGCGCCGGACGCACATGCGACGGTCGCGGTGGCTAGCGTTGCCACTGTGACGAAGTGCCAGTGCATGGATGACTCCTTCCCGAGCACGTCGGCGTTGACGTCGTGTGCTCAGTTACTCATTTCGGCCGCGGAGAGGATCTTCGCGTGATCCGACTCCGTGGCATTCGCCAACGCGCGATTTGCAGCTGCGACTAGTTCCAGTTTTTTCCAGTTCGAGTTAACCGCGGCGCACACCATTTGCGCATCGCGATAGGTACCTTGGTCCTCAGCACGTGACAGCAAGACGGCAAGCGTGAAGGTTAAGAAACCAAGAATGATGCGTGCCGATCGTCACTCGGAATTCTCGCACACCGGCAGTGGAGCACGCTAGTCTAGCGGCCTGTTCACCGCGGAATCCCTGCCGGTATTTGTTCCTGAAAGCAAAGGGAGATAACGTCATCAACCACGCACCTGATGGCTGGCCATGCGGTGAATAAACAGAACAAATTTAGTGTCCTCCCGTGCTCTTTGATAGTTGCACGACCTCCACGATTGCGCGACAATGCTGCGACTCCGCCTGGCATTCATCCGGTCTCGTTGGTTGGTTCCGTTCGGCTTGTCTCGCGCTGTTGGTGCCCAGTATCCGTGCCGCAACGACCTTAACGTGGCGCTGGTCCGGCTGGCGAAAGGAGTAGAGGTCATGACCAAGAGCGAGTTGAGTGCTCTCGTTATTGTGTCGGGTCTGCTGCTACCCGCCTGCCAGCGGCCAACACCGGAGATGCAGCTTGTCCATGACACAGCAGAAGCCATGGGCGGCCTTAATGACGTGACGGAAGTGGAGAACCTCGTGCTCACGGGGCAGGGAAGGCAATATCGCCTCGGTCAGAATCAGTATCCGATGGCGGATCTGCCCTACTGGGAAATCAATGAATTCACGCGTGTGATTGACCTTGGGAACCAGCGGTGGAAGCTTACTCAGGTCCGCTCGTCGGCATTTCTGACTGGCAACCCTAGTTTCAATCAGGAACAGGTGCTCGGCTTGGACGGTGACGTTGCCTATGACGTGGGTACTGACAGCACTGCACGCCGCGTAGCGGCACAGGTTGCGGCCGAGCGTAAGGCCGAGTTCTACCACCACCCAGTAGCACTTACCCAGCTCGCCATGTTGGATGGCTCGATGGTCACCAATCTACGGCACGAAGACGGCCAGAACGTGGTCGACATCACGTCCGCCGACGGTGACACGTACACCCTCTACGTGGATAGCGAGACGAACTGGCCAAGCCAGATCGTCTCGGACGGCTACAACCCGAATCTCGGCGACGTCGCGATCACCACGGAATTCGACGATTACCAAGAAACCGGAGGGTTGGGCGGTTTCTCCACGCGCATGGTTCTGCCACGTGCGGTCTCGGTTCGCATTGACGACTGGCCGATGTGGGATCTGCGGGTCACGACCACTACGAATCAGCCAATCGAGGACATCAGTGCTCCAGAGGAAGTGCGGTCAGCTGAGCCAGCGACGTTTCAAGCCGACGTGCAGGTCGAGGAAGTTGCCGATGGTGTCTGGCTCCTCGCGGGCCAGTCGCATCACAGTGTGTTAATCGAGTTCGATGAATTCTTGGCGCTCGTCGAGGCACCACAGAACGACGCTCGCACCTTGGCCGTTATCACGCAGGCGCGCGACCTACGTCCGGCAAAGCCTCTGCGATATCTTATTAATAGCCACCACCACTTCGACCATTCCGGGGGGGTCCGCGCGGCTGTGTCCGAGGGGCTCACGATCATTACCCACGAGTTCAACCGTGTGTTCTTTGAGAACCTCGTGTCGCGGCCGCATACGCGCATTCAAGACGCGCTGGCCCGCCGCCCGCAGCCGTTGATTCTTGAGACGGTATCTGGTGACGAGGTGTTCGAGTTGAGGAGCGGCCGTACGCTGCAAGTCATGCGTATTGTTGCTGACGAGCACAGCGACAGCATCTTGATGGGCTACTTGCCGGGTGAACGGATCCTAATCGAGGCCGACGCCTTTTCCGTCGCGTTACGCGCGGCGCCGTTCGCCGCCAACCTTCTGACGAATATCCGGGATCGTGAGTTGCGGGTGGACCGCATCGTACCGATCCACGGGGAGGTGATTGAGCTCGCGGTGCTCGAAGAAGCGGTGGCGGCAGCGAGTCGACCTTCTGCGTAGGCTCACGATACGAAACCCGGTCACGAGTATCCTCGCTCACGTGACCATTACACACAGGAGTGATGGGCAAACACATTCGTGTCTTCGCACCCGCGTCGGCATCCAACCTTGGTCCAGGATTCGACGTGTTGGGACTGGCGCTCGAGCGGCCGGGTGACGTCGTCGAGGTGGAAGCACGCGATCAGGTTGGTGTCGAGATCGTCTCGGTGACTGGTGCACCGTCTCTGAGTACCGACCCGACAACCAACGTCGTCGGCATCGCGGCGGCGGCCGTGCTGAAGCGTCTCCCCGCTCCCCGGCGCGGTGTGCGGATGTGGCTGCATAAGCAGATGCCGCTCGCCAGTGGCCTCGGCAGCTCGGCCGCCAGCAGCGTGGGCGGTGCCGTCGCCGTAAACGAGCTTTTTGACGGGGGGCTATCCAACGATGCGCTCGTCGAGTGCGCGCTCGAAGGGGAAGTTGTCGCGTCGGGGACAGCGCATGCTGACAATGTGGCACCGAGTATGTTCGGCGGCATTGTTCTCATTCGGAGCGTCGAACCGCTCGACCTAATAACGCTACCGGTGCCAGCCACCCTGCGTGTCGTGGTGGTGCACCCGCACACTGAGGTCGCCACTGCTGAGGCTCGGCAGCTTGTTTCTGAACAGCGGTTCGCGATCGGTCAAACGGTAGCCAATCTCGGGAATGTGGCGGCACTGGTGAGTGCACTTCATACTGGGGATCTCGCACTGTTCGCCCGTAGTATCCAGGACGCCCTGGTGGAGCCGATTCGCGCGCCGCTGGTGCCTGGTTTCAACGAGGTGAAAGCGGCCGCTGTTGCGGCCGGGGCGCTTGGCTGCTCGATCTCGGGCTCGGGCCCGTCGATGGTCGCCTTCGCCGATTCCGATGGTAAGGCACAGGCTGTGGCTGCTGCGATGCAGGACGCGTTCGCGGTGGCTGGCCTCGCCAGTGACCCCTTCGTCGGGCCGGTCAATACCCGCGGCGCGGAGGTGATTGGCTAGCGTGCCACGACCGTTACGATTAGGCCATCAGCTGCGACCTTTAACGCTGAGGGTTCTCGGCGGGGCGCTGGAGCTGTAGAAAGCAGGCGGCGGAAATACCCGCCGAGCCGAACATCATGCACATCACCATGATCTGGTAGCGAACGGCCACCAGCGGCTCGACTCCCGACAAGATCTGACCGGTCATCATCCCTGGGAACGCGACAACCCCGACGGCGAAGAGCGTGTTAATTTGGGGAATAACGGCTGAGCGGAGCGCAATTTGCCGGGCTTCCGGATAGGGAACCGCACGCTCCCGCTCCGCTTTGAAGCGCTCGGCAGCTAGACTTACGGTGTTCATCGAGGTCGCGAAAATCATCCCACCCAGCGGGATCAGCACACTTCCCTCGTGCCACACATCCACCACTAGGACACCTTGCGTAATCAACACGAGGGTCAGCACGCCGCCGATGGAGATCGAGAAGAAGACGCTCGGATAAAGCGACGTGCGGGTGCTCGTGAGTGGGCGGAGCGCGATCCAACTCGCGACCACCAGCATGACCGTGAGCGTGCCGAGCACCACCGCCGGGTGATTCGATCCGAAGATGAAGGTCAGCACGTACCCGACTAGTGCCAGTTGCGTCACCATTCGCACAACCGCGTGTAGCGCGGTCCTGCTCCCGATCGACCACCGGAAGAAGACAAATAAGACGACTAGGACGGGCAGGAGCGAGAGACTCAACCTCAGGAACGGAATTTCGTCAACGGATGGAGTCATTGGAAGATCCAAAATGCCTGAGCCCTGAAAGACTAGGCTAGGGTTTAAAACAATGTGAATGTGCAGGTGCAGGACGAGCTTATACCGTTTGGGAGAAGGTCGTGACCGAGGGGAGTTGCGGGCATGATGAACCAGGCAATGAGTTATGGCAGGATGCTATAGATGATGCCGGAGAAAATCGACAAGATGACCCAGACCCGGTGCATCTCCGCAGGGTTGAGAGCAAAGTACTCAGCGAGTCTCTTGCAGACGCCGCCTGTCGGTCTCACCGCAATCGGTCGTGATCGGCTCCGATCCCGTTTCTGCTTCCGTTAAGTTCAGTCACGCGGGCAGGTGGATAAGTACACTCCGAACAGAGCGCCAAGCGTGCTCTGACTGGTGTCAGTAAGCGCGTGACAGTGATAGTGTGACTGAGCCAACAGAGTGTGTGGTGGCAGACGGCCCGCTACAGCCGTTCCATGGCGTATTTCAGGCGTTTTCGGGGTACTGTGCACTCGCCCTTCTGAGTTCGCGTGCGATCCGCTTCACTAGCGCTGCGGGTTGACGTACGCGTGCGTAGGACCCAAAGCTCAGAATCCAACTGCGCAACGCACCATCGATGCATACGTCCATGGTCGCCGTTACCGATCCGTCGTCCCGGGTCAGAAGTGCCTGCGACGGGTGCCAAACCCGTTCCTGTATGTAGGGCGCGACGTCAGGTGCGAACTCGATCTCGATATGCTCGGGGTTGCCCTGATGAACCCCGAGGGAATGGGGAAAAACCGCCGCGGACAGGTCCTCGACCGGCTCAAACCTTTCATCAAGCGGTGTCAGTCGACGGACACGTTCTACCGCGAACGTGCGAATCTGAGCGTACAGTGGCACATAGGCAAAGAGGTAGAAGCCGCCCTGCGCGTACACCAGCCGGTACGGGTCGATGCTATAGCTCTTTTCTCGTCTACTTGAAAACGAGTGGTACCGCATGCTGAGCCGTCGCTGATGCAGGATGGCGTCGAGCAGTCGACTGATCGTTTCCCGCTGCATCGTTTGGTCACGCTTGGAGACCGGCTCGGGCTTCGCCTGAATCAGGGTCGGCAGGCGGTCAAGGAACTTGCGCATGCGCGGTGCCAACCCTGTCTCGAACTTACTGAACGCGCCCCGGAGGTCGTGTCCGAATGGTGTAGCTGCCAGACACTCCACCAGGGCTCGGCTGAAGTACAGTGCTGATAATTCGGCCAGCGTGAAGGATGTCTTGTCGAGTTGCTTGAGCGGCCGCGCGTCGAGTCTCCACACCTTGGCGTCTTCTCCCGGCTCGTCATACAAGGGGAACCCGGCCTCCTGGAGCGCTTCAAGATCGCGGCGAATGGTGCGAGTACTCACCCCGGTTGATGCGGCCAATCGTCTGATCGTTGCGCCGCGGGACGCCTCGATCTCCCGCAGGATCGTCCACTGTCGGATCACTTCGGCATTGCGCGCCATGGGAACTGTAAGGGCCTCTGGTCCATCTTAATAGCAAGGGGGCAATAGTGACCTACCCTGTCACACTCCGGGTATAGGCTGAGTCTACCTAGCTCGAAGGGAAGGGGTGAGGAGAACAATGGCAGCACATAACGAAGCCAACGCTCGGCAGTTAGATTTCGCTTATGAGGGCCCGACGGGCTTGGCGCCTCAGGCCACGGCGCCACCCTGCTCCGGTTCGCCGCCGCTGTGCGTCGTCTGTAGCCGTGTGCCGGCGCATTTAACGATAGTCCGCGACCAGAGGCGTCTGCCCGCCCGGCTCTGCTTGCGGTGTCACCACGCTGTGCGAAAGCAGAGGCAGATGCTGCGGGCGAGTCTCGATGCGGACGACGCCCGGCTGCGGGCGGGCCGGGAGAACCTCTCCAGCGGGATTCGTCAGCACCATCGTGACAGCAACCTCATCTTGCCGCGCGTCACCAGGCTGTCACCGGCGGCCAAGTACAGCCAGTTGATCGCGTCGCGTCGACGCGCGCAGAAAGCGGCACGCCACGCACTTCGCTCCTGACGACACAGACAAAGCTGATCCATGAATGCCGTGACCGCGGGACGAGTGAGTTGCCTTTACCCTGTGCGCCAATGATCTCAGACTGTTCTAACAGATCACCGACCTAGCAATCCGCTCGGACGAAGCCTGGAAGGTAGTCAATTTCAAGACGATAGTGAGTTGGCGAATCTCTCGCGAGTTTCAAACGTGACAGAATGGGTAGCGGGGCAACGGTGAGCGCGAGGCGCAAGATACGGACTAGACGACAGGCACCCTCAGTACAACCGCCCGCGGCACCGCGGTGGATGCTCGCGGTAGTGGCCATCCTGACGATTACCGGTGGCTGGGCGTTTTGGTCGTCGACCGTGTCCGATACGGCTGCACTTCAGCCAGACGACGTTGTCCACTCACTCCGCGTCGACATCTTACGCACTTTTCCCCATGACACGCCGGCGTACACGCAGGGGCTCCTCTGGTGGGACGGAAAGCTCTATGAGAGCACTGGGCAGTACGGCGAGTCAATGCTGCGACGGATCGACCCCACCACGGGTGTTGTGGAGCAGTTAGTCCAAATCTCACCGACCTACTTCGGAGAAGGTCTGGCCCGAGTCGACAACCGATTGATCATGCTGACCTGGAAGGCACAGCGCGCTTTCGTACACGACGTCGACGACTTCGCGCAGTTGGGTACGCTCCGGTACGCGGGTGAAGGTTGGGGACTCTGCAACGATGGCACGCGGTTAATCATGAGCAACGGCTCGGATATTCTCTCGTTCCGCGACTATGAGTCGTTCGATGAGATTGGTCAGGTGCGCGTTACGTTGCGTGGACGACCGCTGACGCAGCTTAACGAGCTGGAGTGCGTTGGGGACGCGGTCTACGCGAATGTTTACCAGCTTGATTTCCTCGTTCGCATCGACCCGGTAACCGGGCGGGTGACGCACCAGATCGACGCTGCAGGTCTGCTGGCGCCGGCCGAAGCGCGCGGTGTCGACGTGCTCAACGGAATCGCTTACAACTCAGAGTCGGACACCTTCTACCTTACTGGGAAGGATTGGCCGACAATGTTCGAAGTCCGATTCATCGACTAGGAGAGAGAAGCCGGAGGCCGGCTCCGGGGAAAACCAGGGAACCTGATGACGGAAACACGCCACAAGAGCTGCGCGCGCGTGAAGTGGTTGATCGTGACCGGGAGCGTGTGTCTTACGCTGCTCGTGGGCCTTGCCACGACTGGCGACACGCAGCGCGTTTTCACGAGTCAACGGTGGGGCTGGTCTCGTATGCCACCCCGGTTTCCCCAAGGTGTTCCAGACCGCCGATTCACGTTCGCGCGCGTGATGTACAAGAGCGTGACGCGCGAGCCGCGCGGGCAGGGGTGGTACACTGACTATCCCTCGGCCGATCGTAACTTTATGATCCGGTTGTCCGAACTCACCACGACGCGGATTAGCCAGGATCGGAGCGAGACCCCGGGCCATGTCGTCGTCAGACTGATGGACGACGAGTTATTCGATTATCCGTTCATCTTTATGTCCGACGTCGGTACGGCCGGGTTCAGCACAGACGAGGTGGTGCGCTTGCGCGCCTATCTGCTCAAGGGTGGGTTTCTTTGGGTCGACGACTTCTGGGGACCCTATGCCTGGGAGCGGTGGGTCGGTGAGATCGGCCGCGTATTGTCGCCGTCGGAGTACCCCATTGTCGATATCCCCGTCACCCACCCGATCTTTAGCGGATTGCACGAGGTCGACCGGATCCCCCAAATCCCATCGATCCGGTTTTGGCGCATGATGGGTGGCCGTTCCACGTCTGAGCGTGGTGCGGCGAGCGAAGAACCTCATTTCCGGGGGATTGTCGACGCGGAAAACAGGTTGCTCGTAGTGATGTCGCACAACACCGATATCGCCGACGGCTGGGAACGGGAGGGTGAGGACTACGAGTTCTTCTACCGGTTCTCAGTCGACGCCTACGCCTTTGGCATCAACGTGGCGCTCCACGCGATGACGCACTGAATCCTGACGGCTATCGTCTCGGTACCGCCGTCCGGCCGCCGCCACTTGTCCCGCCGCCGCTGCGCGTAACTCCGCCCCCAGAGACCCGGCCGCCCGATGAACCGCCCGAGCTCGCCCCGCCGCCGCTACGCGTAACCGCGCCCCCACCCGATGTGCCGCCGCTGCGCGTAACCCCACCCCCCGAGACTCGGCGGAACCGCGTGTATCCGGTTCCCTCGCCGGACTGCCCCGCGGGAACCTCCGCGTCGTTGGTCTGAAGCATGATGAACGGGCTGGCCAATCCACCGTACAGGTACGGGCTGTACATGCTGGACCACGCGCTGTACCCAAACGGCGTGGCGTAATACGGATAGAGGTCGCCGCGCCAGATCGGATCGTAGGACCTGGCCGACCTTAATCCTCCACCGCTGGACCAGCCACCTCCCTGGCTCCGTCGCTCGACGACGAACTGATCTGGATAGGCTAAGGCCACCAGAAGGTCGATCACCCCGTGATTGAGACCGGTATCGTCGAGCTTGATCAAGGCCGCACTGTCGAGGCTAAACCGGGGTTTCGTCTCGGTCAGCATCGCCTCGACGACGCGCGGTGCCGTCTTGTCAGTCGCCTCCATAACACTCGGTAGCACGAGCGGGGCCGCGCTCTCACGGCGTGCCTGCTGGATGTCTCCCGAGTCCGCTGGCACGGCGAATGCCGCGCCGAGGATGTTCTTCCGCTGCGTGTTTGAGACCGAGTTGTATCGCCGGATCTCAAGGTGCTGCCGATCGGCGACGGTAACCTGCTGGATATCCACCCAGGTCGACGGCGTCGTCATGAGACTGATCCCGGCTACGGATCGGACTGGGTCCTCACCGCAGTGGAACTCAGCGCGGGTGAAAAGGCGACGTCCGTCGCTGGCCCATTCGCTCTGCTCTAACCCGGCGCAATCGCCGTCGCTCACTTCACGCGGGACCGCATCTGCCACGACCGCACGTTCGATCAGCACGCGATCATCGGACAGAGCGGTCAACGCGACACCCGGACCGGTCTCGGCCGGCGTGACACAGACAAAGGTGCGGTCGGGGAACGCTGCGGCCTGATCAGCTTCGCGATCCACCTGCTCCTCCCACAGCTGCCAGCAGCCGATCCATGGCAGCCATCGGGAGTCGAAGTCGGTCGGGAGCGTGTCCGACCCCGCGCCGTTACTCTGTGTGCCCTGCGTCGCCACCAGTGGCACAGTGGCGAGGACGAATGAGAGCGCCAACAGGCCGTTTCTCGTCCACATAAACTTCATCCTCCGCTCGCACTATCCAGTGTGCGTCAAAACACTAACCGAACGCCAGCGGTAATCCGCACGCCGGTCAAATCAATGGAGCCGTCGAAGACGAAGTCGTCGCTTACCTCGGCGTCTGCCCAGATGTAACGCCCTTCCGCTGTCAGGAAGATCTGACGCGCTATCTTGACGTCCCCGCCCGCGAACACGTGCGCACTCGGGGTCCATCGTGCCGATTCAAAGTGCATGGCTTGGATCGACATGTCGCGAAAGTCGACGAAATCGCCCGCCTGCACGAACTCGTATCGAAGAAGACCGCCGCCTGCGCCGACATAAGGAATCACCGCGCTTGGGACCCAACTGAGCTGACCGATGGCGCGGCCGCGTGGTAGGAGGGCAAGCGCGACGCTGCCGAAAAGGTCAAACTGACGGAACCGTGTGTCCTGTTCAATCGGCAGATCTTCTGCGTCAGTGAAGTCGCGGTACTCCGAATGTGCGAGTGTGGATGTAAAGTCCAGACCGACCAGCGCGGTGACCCGTGATCCGAGAGCGAAGCCGAGGTCGACGATAACGCCAGGTGCATTGAAGTCACCTGATTCCAGTGTGAGTCCTTCAGCGGCGAACTTGAAGAACTTGCTGTCGGTACGCCCCTGGTTCCATTGGCCGCGGACACCCAATGACAGGCCGGGGCGACTGAATAGGAAGTCCGGTTGCGCTTGTACCCGCTCGGCCGTCGTCGGCTCCTCACCCGCACCATCTGAGTTCGCGGTCAGGGACACGGGCCCTGACAGCACGAGCACGATCAGCGCGAGACCGACGGGTGTCGAGCGGGCCCCAGATCTAAACATTGCTGGTATACACGGACGCACAAATGGCTCCCTTTGTTCTTCGGGACTTGACGGCACGGCGACCGTTAATTGGGACACTTAATTAGCCTCAAAGAGGACGAGGCTGCTAGGGAGCGGCCGGGACGATCTCAACCGATGCCGCTAGCCACTGGTCGCCGCCAGGTAGCTCCCACGACGCGGTTCCGGAACCACCCGCCGATCCTCGGCGCGAGTCGGACGCGGCCAGGCCGATCGCATCCGCGGTCTCGCGGCACCCCGACAACGGCGGACCACATCCGGTGGCTGCATTAGTCGTCGCATCGGGGAACGAAATGAGGTTCGCTCGCGCGGTGTTTGGCGCGTCAATCAGCACCTCGGATCCGTCAAGAAAGTTCATGGCGTCGTCGGTCTCGGTCACAACGATGCGAAGTACGCGCGTGCCGTTCTGGGTCGTATTGACCACCGGTGCGGTTGGCGCGTCCGATGACCCACGTTGGGATCGCGCGGCACCGATGGGGCCGGTAGCATCGACGTTCGAGTAACGCAGCACGATCGCGGCTGCGTGTCGCGACGATCCCCAGTCGAACGAGACGTTGGCCTCCGAGCCGTCTGCGATCTTGTAAAAGATCGACAGCTGACATGCGGGCCCTTGCGCATCCGCGACACAGACTGCTCCATTGAAGCCGCCGAAGCCAGGGACTGCCGTCCATCCGTCAGACGTCGAAGTGTTGGGATTCGCTTTGACGCCGAGGATCGAGACTAGCAGATCCCCGGCAGCGTCGCCCGTCGTGCTGGCGGGCACCGGAATCGACAGCGAGACGGCGCCATCTTTCCCGGTTCCCGCACTTTCGACGCCCTCGAAAGCCGGACCCGAACAGCCGGTGAGGAACAGTACGGTCACCAGGCAAACTAGCGAGGTTTGGTGGTGAAGGTGAGACGGTGCTGACCGAGTCGAGCGCGGCCGGTACGACATGGGACCTCCTTGTGGTTCCTCTTGGCCCACAGCATCCAGAGTATAACGGCGAGTGTCCGTTCGGTGGCCGACAAGCTTGTGCTTGACCTTATCAAACCAGGCCACCGGGTCGGCAGCCTGTGCTATGCTGCGGGCACAGTCTAAGGGATGAGCATCCTTCCGCGAGGGGCGTTTCCCGAGGGCTTCTTTTCGCTTTAAAAGGCGGCGTTGCCACTTCGGTCCTGGCGGGTCTTCTTCCCCTGGAGCAGCAGATGCGGCCGTTAGCTATCGGACGGATCACTCTAGTCGCGTTGGTGCTCGCAGGCGTCGGGTTCGGCGTCGTGCAGGCCGGGGCTCTCGGCGGTGGTGAGCCGCAGCGACGTGGTCGCCAGGAGTTCGACCCGCGGTCACTACTCGACCAGGGGCGTGGCACTCTGAACAGCCCCGCCGGGCCTCACGAGTTCTACTTCACGCGCGCAATCTACAACAGCGGCTGGGGGTACAGCCAGTGGGCGACCGATTTTCCCAAGGCGGACCGGCAGTTTATGACCGTCGTGAGGCGCCTGATTAACGTTAATGCCTCCGAGCGCGAGAATGCGATCCGGCTCGACGATCCCAACCTTCGCAAGTACCCGTTTCTGTACGCGCTCGAGGTGGGAGACATCGCACTCAGCCCGGCCGAGGTCCAGGGCTTGCGTGACTATCTGCTCGCCGGTGGCTTCCTCGTCATCGACGACTTCTGGGGGTCGTGGCAGTGGGCGAACTTCGAGCAGCAGATCCGGACGGTCTTTCCCGAGTACGCGATCATCGAGATCCCTCTTGACCACCCGGTCTTCAATACCGTCTATAGAATTGACGAGATCCTGCAGGTTCCCGCTATCGGCAATCATTGGCGCGGCCGGACCTGGGAGCAGGATGGTTATGAAGCGCACGCCCGGGGGATCTTCGATGAGGAAGGCCGGTTGATGGTGATGATCAACTGGAACACCGATCTCGGCGACGCATGGGAATGGGCGGAGCGGCCCGAGTACCCTTTGAAGTTTTCGACGTTCGCCGTCGAGATGGGTATTAACCTCATCGTTTACGCGATGAGTCATTAGCCAGGGGTCAGGGGAGCACTCTGAGCCTTACTCCGTGAGCCTGGGGAAGTCCGCGACGTGTTCGAATCTCTCTTCGAGTTCTTGTTCAAATACCGACCCCTGATGTTCGAGCAGGGGGACTTCGCCCTCCGTGCGTCGTGGCTGGGTGTGCTTGCCGCCTTGGCGGCAATAGCGGCGGGAGTAATGACGCTTCGCACCTACTCGCAGGTGCGTGGTAGCAGTCGGCCGATTGATCGAACGATTCTCACAGTAATCCGGCTTGCCAGCCTCGCGGTACTTACGTTTTGTCTCCTGCGCCCCGTCCTCGTGCTGTCTTCGGTCGTCCCGCAGGAGAACTTTCTTGGCGTGCTCATCGACGACTCCCGCAGCATGCAGATTGCCGATCGTGACGAAACGCCGCGACTACAGTTCGTCGAAGATAATTTCGCCACCGAGAGCGACCTGCATACCGCGCTAGCCGACCGCTTTGCCCTTCGGTTTTTCGGTTTTTCCGCGGAGACTGACCGCCTGAGCGGCATCGACGAACTTACATACGGCGGGACGCGTACGCACCTCGGTCAGGCGCTCGAGCGTGCGCACGAGGAACTGGCCGGCGTGCCCCTTTCCGGTCTTGTTGTGGTGACTGATGGTGCCGACAACGCCGATGCCAGTGTCGCGGACGCGCTGCTGCCGATCCAGGCCAGCGGGGTGCCTGTGTTCACGGTCGGACTCGGGCGGGAGACGTTCGACCGAGACATTCAGCTGAGCGGTGTCGAGACGCCGCGTCGTGTCCTCAAGGGGGCGTCGCTCGTAGTTGACCTCGTGGTGACGCATCGCGGTTATCGCGGTGAGACCGTGACCGTCCAGGTCGAAGACGAGGGCCGTATCGTCGGCACCGAGGATGTACAGCTTCCCAACGACGGTGAGCCGCAGACGGTGCGGATGCGGTTCACCACGGCCGAAGCAGGCCCGCGCCTGTTCAGCTTCAGTGTTTCGCCGCAGCCAGGCGAGATGGTGACGCAGAACAACGTGCGTGAGTCGTTGATTGTCGTCGAGGATCGCCGGGAGAAGGTCCTCTATTTTGAGGGTGAGCCGCGCTTCGAAGTGAAATTCGTCCGGCGGGCGGTTGCCGATGACGAAAACCTGCAGGTCGCGGTCCTTCAACGGACGGCCGAGAACAAGTTTCTACGTCTCGATGTGGACGGTCCTGATGATCTAATTGGCGGATTTCCCACTACGCGTTCCGAGCTATACAAGTACAACGGGATCATCCTGGGAAGCATCGAGGCGAACCACTTCACACCGGACCAGCTCCGGATGATCGCCGACTTCGTCAATCACCGGGGCGGCGGCCTGCTCATGCTCGGCAGCCAGAGGTCGTTCGCTGAGGGTGGGTACGCAGGGACCCCGATAGCCGATGTGCTACCTGTCGTGCTCGACCCAGAGGCAGGTGACGGTGAGGAGAGTTTCTTCATCGAGGTCGACGTCGAGACCACTCGGTCCGGCGCGACTCACGCGGCGACGCAGATCGCCGACACGGAAGAACTTTCCGTCGATCGGTGGGAGGAGCTTCCGCCGATCACTATCGTCAACCCGATCACTGAAGTGAAGCCAGGCGCGACGACGTTACTGACGAGCGCCACCGAGGAGTTAGTGGTTCTTGCGTTCCAGCGTTACGGCGCCGGTAAATCGCTTGCGTTTCCCGTGCAGGACTCCTGGATGTGGCAGATGCACGCTGACGTGGCCGTCGACGATATGACCCACGAGACGTTCTGGCGACGCCTGCTCCGGTGGTTGGTGGACGGGGTGCCCGACCAGGTGGTGGCTGTTCTGCCTCAGGATCAGGTCGAGCTGGAAGAACCAGTTGCCATCCTGGCTGAGGTGGGCGACGCAAACTTTGAGGAGCTGAACAACAGTGCGGTGATGGCGACCGTGACCCACCCGAACGGCGACTTCACCGACCTACCGATGGAATGGACGGCGGAGAAGGACGGAGAATATCGCGCTAGCTTCACCCCGAGTGCAGAGGGGTTTTATGAAATTCGTATTGAGGCGATGAGCGGTGACGAGGTGCTCGGCGAGGATGTGGCTTTCCTCCAGGTCGCCCCGAGCGACGCCGAGTACTACGACTCGACCATGCGGGCCCCTCTTCTTGAGCGACTTGCGGAAGAAACCGGCGGACGGTTCTACACTCCCGCGAACGCGTTGTCGTTGCCCGACGACATTCAATATGTTGGGCGAGGCGTGACAGTGGTCGAAGAGCGTGATCTCTGGGACATGCCGGCATTACTGCTTTTAATGGCCACTCTTGTGCTGGGGGAGTGGGGTTATCGTCGCTTCCGGGGGTTGGCGTGAAGGTGTTGTTCACTGCGGTCTTCGTGTGGGTGTTCGCTGCTATCGCCGCCGCGCAGCAGACGCATGTGCTGGTCGTCACCGGGTTAGGCGGCGATTCGGTTTACACTGAACAGTTTCACGCTTGGGCGACGACGTTGATGGGTGCGGCTACCGCGCGTTACGAGGTTCCGGAGGACAACGTTACCTATCTCGGTGAGAAGCCGGATCTCGATGCCGACACCATCGCGGACCGCTCTACCCGCGAGAACATCGAAACAGCGGTTGAGGTCATCGCTGGTCGCGCGGCACCTGGAGATCACGTTGTCATTGTGCTCTTCGGGCACGGAAGCTTCACCGATAGCGCCCGCATCAACCTGCCGGGCCGGGATCTGTCGGCGGATGATTTCGCGGCGCTCCTTGACCGATTACGCAGTCAACGTGTCACCTTCGTGAACACTGCCAGTGCCAGCGGACCCTTCGTCGAGAAACTGTCGGGTGAGGGCCGCCTTGTGGTTACTGCAACTAGGAACGGACGTGAGCGTAACGCGTCGGTGTTCGGCGGCTATTTCGTCGAGGCGTTCGCCAACGGCGAGGAGGAAGCCGACGAGAATAAGGATAGACGTGTGTCGATGCTTGAGGCGTACAGCTACGCGCAGCAGAAGGTCGTCCGAGAGTACGAAGCGGATGGCAAGTTGCTGACCGAGCACGCCCTGCTGGATGACAACGGCGACGGTGAGGGAACGAACGAACTGGATCCGCTGACTGGTGACGGGTTGATTGCGCGCAGTCTTTTCTTCACCGGCGGTGTGGACGCGGCGACCGCCGCGATGGCTTTCCCCAACGACCCGAAGCTGCGCCCGCTCTACGATGAGCGAAAGGTACTCGAAGAGCGTGTCGAGGCATTAAGGCTGATTAAGGATGGTACCGACCCGGAGCGCTATGAGAAAGAGCTCGAGGTGCTCCTGGTGGAGCTAGTGCTGAAAAGCCGTGAGATCCGCCAGCTCGAAGCGGCTAAGGCTGAACCGGGGTTGCGATGACGACGCGCGAGTTCTTAGCACCAACTGCGACGGCACTCATCACTGCGGCGGCGGCGGTTGCCCTGTTTGCTGGGGCCGGCGAGCGTGTGGATCCCGCGCCTGGTAACGTCGCCTACCACGGGCAGTTCGTCTTCGCCCGATTGGAATACAACATGGGCTTAGGCCGCAGCGGTGGGGGCGGGTTCTTTCGTCGCGACCTCCCGTGGGCGCACGACTATCCGCGCGCGGAGCGAAATCTGACGAAGATTCTCGACGAGGTCACCTACGCCAACCCGTTCCAGGGACCAAACGGTGGCAACATCTTGAAGCTCGACGATCCCGAGCTGCACCGGTTCCCATTCGCTTACATGTCGGAGCCGGGGTACTGGACGATGACCGAGGCGGAGGTTCAAGGGCTTCGCGCCTACTTGCAGAAGGGCGGCTTTCTCGTTTTCGACGACTTCCGCGGTGACCACTGGTACAACTTCGAGACGCAGCTTAGACGGGTTCTACCGGACGCGCGTCTCGTCGAAATGAGTGCGGCGCACCCGGTTTTTCATTCGTTTTTTGACATTGATTCGCTCGTCATGCAGCCGATGTATCCTCCCCTAACACCGCTGTTCTACGGCGTCTTCGAAGACAACGATCCGGATAACCGGCTGATGATCATCGCGAACTTTAACAATGACATCGGTGAGTACTGGGAGTACTCCGACACCGGCTGGGTCCCGATCGACCTGTCGAACGAGGCATACAAGTACGGCGTGAACTACGTGATGTATTCGATGACGCATTGAGCGAGCGATCACACATGCTAGCCCGACCGATGTAAGGAGATCTTCGTGGAACTCGATATCCCTAACGCCGAACCGTCCAACCTCGAGGCCCCTGATGATGTCGCGTTGGCCGACAAACTCAAGACCGCGCGTGAGCAGATCCTGACCGAGCTTCACAAGCTCATCATCGGGCAGGACGACGTCATCAATCAGACGCTGCTGACGTTGCTGGTAGGCGGAAACAGTTTGATCGTTGGCGTGCCGGGGTTGGCTAAGACGCTGCTCATTCAGACGATGGCCCAGGTGCTCGATTTGAAGTTCGCCCGGATCCAGTTCACACCAGACTTGATGCCGTCCGACATCACGGGCACCGACATCATCCAGGAAGATCCCGAATCCGGCGGGCGCAAGATGGTGTTCGCTCCAGGGCCTGTCTTTACGAACATCCTGCTGGCTGACGAGATTAACCGGACACCGCCTAAGACACAGTCAGCGTTGCTTGAGGCAATGCAGGAGCACCGGGTCACGGTTATGGGTAGAACCTATCAGCTTGAGGAGCCATTCTTCGTCTTCGCGACACAGAATCCGATCGAGCTCGAGGGTACTTATCCGCTGCCTGAAGCACAGCTCGATCGGTTTATGTACCACATCGTGATCGACCACCCACCTGAAGACGAAGAACTGGAAGTCGTGCGCACCACGACGATCACCCAAAATCCCGAGTTCAAGCATGCGGTGACGGGTGCCGACTTGGTGGAGTTCCAGCAGCTCGTGCGTAAGGTGCCCGTGTCGGAGGTGGTGCTCCGCTACACTCTCAATTTGGTCCGGACAAGCCGGGTGAAGGGAACCGACGCACCCGAGTTCGTCAAGAAGTGGGTGGCGTATGGGGCTAGCGTCCGCGCAGCGCAGTACCTCATCCTGGGTGGCAAGGCGCGTGCCATTACCCAAGGTCGGTATCATGTCAGTTTCGATGACATCCGCGCCATGGCGCATCCGGTCCTGCGCCACCGCGTGCTGCTCAATTTCCATGCGGAATCCGAGGGAGTCACCTCGGACCAGGTGATCGACCAACTGCTTGAGACGGTACCAGTGCCGGCCTCCAAGATGTAACGTGGATACTGCGCAGATCACCCCGGGCTCTCGCTTCGTTGATCCGAAGGTCCTCGCACGCATCGGGAGCCTCGATCTACTGGCGCGCACCGTGGTCGACGGTTTCATCAACGGTCTCCATAAAGCCCCTTACCTGGGGGTCTCCATAGACTTCGCCGAGCATCGTGGCTACATGCCGGGCGATGACATCCGGTTCATCGACTGGCGCGTGTTCGCCCGCACCGATCGTTTTTACGTGAAGCAGTTTGAGGCGGACACCAACACCAACTTCTCGGTCCTCTTCGACGTATCGCGCTCGATGAGCTTTGGCAGTAAGGGGATAACGAAGCTCGATTACGGACGGTTTCTCGCGGCCTGTCTCACCTATTTCTGCACTAAGCAACGTGACCGCGTCGGGATCGTCACTTTCGACGACGATATCGTCGCCCGCGTGCCGCCGTCCGCGAAACACCTCGAGGTGGTACTACACACGTTGGATCGGATCCAGGCCGGCCGTCCGGGCTCTTTCGAGCGTCCGCTGTTCAAGGCAACAGAGTTCTTCAAACGCCGCGGCATCTTACTTGTCATTTCAGATTTCTACGATGAACCGCAGGTCGTCGTCGATGCCCTTAAGCCGCTTCGATACGGCGGCAACGACGTGATGGTGTTTCACGTGCTCGATCCCGCGGAGATCGACTTCCCGTACGACGACGCGACGAGCTTTCAGGACCTTGAGACGGAGCGTAAGATGCCGGTTGTTCCGGAGAAACTGCGCGAGCAGTATCGGCAGTTGATCCAGGAGCACATCAGCACGCTGTCGAAGCTGTGCGGTCAAAACCGGATTGACTATGCGCTGTTCAACACGGCACAGTCACTCGACCATGCGTTGTTCCAGTTTCTCGCTATGCGGGCGAAACTAAGTAGGATGCGCTAATGGGGCTGTTGGCACCCCTCTTTCTGCTTGGACTGACTGCGCTCGCGGTGCCTGTGATCATTCACATGATCCAGCGGGAACGGAAGGAAGTTATCGAGTTCCCGTCGCTGATGTTTATCCGAAAGATTCCGTTTCACTCGTTTCGGCGGCAGCGCATTCGACACTGGTTCCTCCTGTTGCTGCGATGTGCTGCACTGGCGTTGCTAGTCGTTGCTTTTACGCGCCCCTTCATCAGGTCGCCGGCGCTTGCCGCCGTGACAGCTGGTGCCGGGGAAGTGGTCATTCTGCTCGACCGCTCCTACAGCATGGGGCACGGTGACCGCTGGCAACGTGCTAAGGAGGAGGCATTAGACGTCATCAACGGATTGGCCGCGGACGACCGGGCGACCGTCATCTTGTTCGACAGCGGGGCTGAGGCCAGCGCCCGCTCGACGACTAACCGAGCGAGCTTGACCGGGCTCGTGAATGATGCGGAGGTAAGTGCCGGCGTCACACGGTACGGACCGGCGCTGAAGTTGGCAGAGGGAATCTTCGAGGGTTCCGATCTGCCACGTCTTGAGGCGGTGCTCATCAGCGACTTCCAACGGACCGGTGTCGAGAGCGCGAACGGTGTCCGCTTCCCCGATGGCACGGAGCTCAGACCGGTCTCTGTCATGCCGGACGACCTGAGCGGTACGGCCAACGTCAGTGTCGCGGGCGTGCTGTTCCAGCGGGAGTACTTTTCCGGCCGTGAGCGGGTCGTGGTTACTGCACGGTTGACCAACCGAGGTGACGAGCCGATTGACGATCTTGAGGTAGGGTTCGAGATGGACGGAAGGGAAGTCGAGATGCTCACGGCAGACCTTCCGCCGAACGGGTCGGCGACCGTTGACTTTGCGGCAGTGACGCTCGGTGACGCACCGATGACCGGTGCGGTCCGAGTGGAACGGGACGCCTTGCCGACCGACGACGTTTTTTACTTCGTCGTCTCACCCGGTCAGGTAGTAACGGTGCTTCTGATCGGGAACGCTCGCGGAGCCGGCGAGGCAAACCTCTTTCTCAGCCGCGCGCTCGGGATCGGGTCGAGCCCGGCCTTCGACATACGGACTACGACGATCGATACCTTTAACGCATCCGATCTCGCCGGTCGCCAGGTGGTCATTCTCAACGACGCGCCTCCACCGGTCGGACAGGCAGGTCTCGCGTTGCGGGAGTTCGTCGAGAACGGCGGCGGGTTGTTCGTGGCGTCGGGCGAGCGGAGCGTGTGGCCCCAGGACGGCCTTGATCTGTTACCGGGCAGGCTCGGACCGCCCACCGATCGGGATGGTCGCGGTGGCTCGGTTGGGTTCGTCGATTACAGTCACCCGGTGTTCGAGCTTTTTAGCGCGCCTCGAAGCGGTGACGTCACCACCGCGCGCTTCTTCCGGTACCGGTCGGTCGAGCCGTACGACACGACTGCGGTGCTGGCCCGCTTCGATGATGATAGCCCGGCGCTAACGGAGCGACAGGTTGGGGACGGCAGGGTATTGCTGTGGGCGTCGACGGTCAACAACTTCTGGAACGATCTGGCGCTCAAGCCGGTCTTCCTGCCGTTCGTACACCGACTGACCGAGTATCTTGCGGCGTACACGCCGCCTACGGCGTGGTTCTCGGCAGGGCAGGTGCTCAACCTTACTGAGCAGCAGGTGGGACTGGGTGAAGGCGGTCTCGTCGCCGCCGACTACGTAGTTATGTCCCCTTCTGGTGAGCGCATACCTGTGGATGTCGGCGATCGGACGGGATTCATCGACCTCGACGAGCAGGGTCTCTATGAAGTGCACGACGCCAACGCTGCCGAGGTGCAACCGTTGAACCTGGCGGTGAATGTTGACCTGTCCGAGTCGGACTTGACGGCGGTGGATCCGGACGAACTGGCCAGCGCAGTCACGGGACGCGTGGGCGGCGAGCGTGACTCGAGCGCACCGGTGCGCGAGGTCAGCGCCGAGGACTTGGAGCGTCGGCAAGCGTTCTGGTGGTATCTGCTGGTTTCGGCGTTTTGCCTGTTCGTGGCTGAGACGGTCGTGTCGAATCGATTGTCTCGGACGACGCTCAGTGCCGATTAGAGGCATGTGGGCAGAATCGTCAAAGTTTTTCTATTGCAGCGGGTAAACAGTGGCCGGTCCTAGGCTGTCTGTGCAGTAAGATGAAGGCAACATGAGGCTGAACTGATGTTCAATGAGCCGATTTTTACGGGCGATCGGGTCGAGATCCTACGCGCCATCCGTCATGTGCGGAACCGGTGGCGCCTGCGTGTGGCGCTCCGCGGTGTGGCCGTTCTGGTAGCGGCCGCTCTCGGCACGTTGATCATCTCGTCATACGGCTTGGAGCTGTTCAAATTCAGCCCGGGCGCGATCGTCACGTTTCGCATCTTGGCCTATCTGACGTTTCTTGGCTTTGGGTGGTGGTTTTTCATCCGCCCTGTTTCACGGCGTATATCGGACGAGCGTGTCGCGCTCTATCTGGAGGAGCACGAACCGTCACTGCAGGCGACGGTGTTGAGCGCGGTCGACGAAAGCAAGAAGGGAGACCGTGATGCACGGCCCGACCATTCGCCCGAGCTCGTGCACCGGCTGATCGAGTCGGCTGTGGAGAAGATCCGCGACATTGATATGGGGCGTGGTGTCGAACAGCACCAACTGCAACGTTCCTCAGGTTTGCTGGTGGCGGCGGGTCTGACCGCCGTCCTTCTGTTCGTCTTCGGACCGTCGTATTTGCGACACGGTGTTGCAGCGCTCTTGACGCCGACACGTGGCCTCGAAGCGGCCAGCCCTTACCAAATCGAGGTAGTGCCGGGCGATCAGACGGTGGCCCGGGGTGCAGATCAGACAATCACGGCCCGGTTGCTCGGGTTCGCAGCGGACGAGGTGAACCTCTTCACGCGCACTAATGCGAGTGCGTCGTTCGAACAACTACCTCTCATTCCAGTGGAGAATGCCGACGGCGAAACTCAATCTGGCGCCTTTGAAGTGCTTCTCTTTGACTTAGAGGAACCGACTGACTATTTCGTGGAAGCCGTTGGCGTTCAGTCGTCGACGTTCACGCTGGATGTGATCGATCTACCCTACGTCGATCGGCTTGAGCTCGAATACCATTTTCCTGACTACACCGGGTTGGACCCGCGTCTGGTGGAGGAGGGTGGTGACATCGCGGTGCTCAAGGGTACGGAGGTCAGGTTGCGGGCCATCCCAACAATGGGCACTGCCGGCGGACACCTCGTGTTCGACGAAGAGGAAACAAGTGACCTCGCCGTCGACAGCGACGGAGCTCTCATAGCCAGCTTTGTCGTTGAGCAGGAAGGGTTCTACCGTATCGACTTGCAGGCACCCGACGGACAGTTGGTGACTGCGTCACCGCAATACACGATTGACGTGCTGACGGATCAGCCGCCTTCGGTGATGTTCATCAAGCCGGGGCGTGACACCACGGCGAGCGCCGTGGATGAGATCTTCGTCGAAGCGCGAGCCGATGACGACTTCGGTCTTCGCTCGTTGGACCTCATCTACTCGGTCAACGGTGGGCCAGAGGAGACGGTCAGCCTGTTCAACGGCCGGGACAACGCACTCAAGGAAGTATCGGCGGGTCACACGTTCTTTCTCGAAGAACTTGAGCTCGAGCCGGGCGATTTCGTGTCGTATTACGCGCGTGCGACTGATCGCAACCTCGTGCAAGAGGACAAAGATATCAAGAGTGATCTTTACTTCCTCCAAATCCGCGCCTTCAGCCGTGACTTTCGGGCGGCGCAGTCGCAGGCGGGCGGCGGCGGCGGCGGTGGCGGCGCCGACCCACGGGCTCTTTCTGAGGCGCAGAGGGAGATTATCTCCGCGACGTTCAACGTCATTCGTGACCGCGACACCTTCACTGCTGAGGAGTTTCAGGAAAACCTCGTCTTTTTGACCTTGGCTCAGGGTCGGTTGCGCGAACAGGTCGAGACCCTCCTCCGGCGTATGAACAGCCGCGTGATGCCAGCCGATCCGGCGTTTCGCAGTATCGGACAGATGCTACCGGCGGCGGCCGACGCAATGCGTACGGCGGAGGGCGAGCTACAAGACCAGGATGCCGACGCGGCCCTTCCGCATGAGCAGCGATCGCTGCAGCATCTACAGCGGGCCGAGGAAGCATACGAGGAAGTCCTGGTCCAGACGGGCGGCGGCGGCGGCGGCGGCGGCGGCGGTAGTCGACAGGCCGCTGAGGACCTTGCCGATCTATTCGAACTCGAACTGGACAAGCTGCGTAACCAGTACGAGACGATGCAACGCGGCCAGCAGCAACAGGCGGACAACACAATCGACGAGCTGATGGAGCGTCTGCGTGAGTTGGCACAGCGCCAGGAACGTGAGGCAGAGCGACAGCGTCGGCGTTCACGCGGTCAGCAGTCGACCCAGGGTGGTGCCGCGGGCCAACGAGCTCTGGCCGAAGAGGCCGAAGAGGCCGCGCGGCGCCTCGAACGTCTTGCGCGCGAGGAGAACTCGCCTCAGATGATGGATGCCGCGCGAAGGTTGCAGGAGGCCGCAGATGCAATGCGACGGGCGGCTGCTAACGCTGACAACCTTGGCTTCGCAGAGGCGGGTGCCGCACTGGATCGGCTACGCGACGTGCAGGATCGATTGCAGAACGAGCAAACCGGTCGTCTCCAGCGGGATATCGCGGACGCATTGCGGCGGGCGAACCGGCTGGCGGATGAGCAGCGTGAAGTAGCGTCGGAGGTAAGTGGTCTTGAGGGCCTCCAAAATGAAGATGAAGGGCGGATCGAGAATCTTCGTCGCCTGATGGAACGGAAGGACGAGATGGAGGGGGAGGTCGCCGACCTCGAGCGTCAGATCGATTCGACGTCAGCTGATTTCAGGCGCGACGAGCGTGACGCATCGCGTCGTTTGCAGGAAGCTGCCAGCGGGATTCGTGACAATAAGCTCAAGGAAAAGATCCGTTACTCGAAGGGATTGATGCGCGCTCGCCCAGGCGACACCGCCAACGCATTCGAGGCGGAGATTGAAAACGACCTCGGGGAACTGGCGGAAAAACTCGCAGAAGCGGCCGACGCCGTCGGTAAGTCTCAGGGTAACGCGATGGCACGGGCGCTGGACCAGACCCGTGATCTCATGCGTGGCCTCGAATCGCTCGATCACCGCATGCGGCAGGAGTCGTCCGAGAACAACCAGGGCCAGCAAGGCCAACAAGGCCAACAAGGCCAGCAAGGTCAACAGGGCCAGCAAGGCCAACAAGGCCAGCAAGGTCAACAGGGCCAGCAAGGCCAACAGGGCCAGCAAGGCCAACAGGGTGGACAGCAGGCCGGTGCGGACGGACGTCCGAACATCGGCGACACCTTTGGCGGACCGCTCGGTGGTCGCTACGGGTACGGCGACTGGCAGCCTGGTACGAGGGAGTGGGATCAGCAAGACATCCGCCAGTGGCAGCGCGAGTTCCGCGAGCGTGGCGTGGAGGCACAGGAACTCCGCCGGCTACTTGACCAGGAGGACTTTGCGGTCGCCGATCTCGACGAGATTATCCAGCGTATGCGCGAACTCGACAACCTTCGTAACTACCAGGATCCCGAAGAGATCGCACGGTTGCAAACTTTCATCCTTGAGGAGCTCAAGCGCTTCGAGTACAGGCTGCGTCGCGAGATTACCGAGGAGAACGACGAGCTCTTCCTGGCCGGGACAGACGATGTGCCGGCCGGTTTCCGCGATCTTATTGAGGAATACTATCGGGCTTTGTCGCAGGGCCAGTGACGGCGTGAAACCCTTTGGTGTAGAGCTCGCAGCTTGTGCGGTATCAGGTACAAGCTAGTAGCCACAATCGACCCTCCGTCGCGGCGAGCACGCCGGGTGGTGGGTCGATTGTGTGTAGGGACTGACGACTGGGAGTGGTGAGCACACGGCTGCTCTACACTATGATCTAGTCGACTAACCATAGGCGGCGGATGACTCATGTGCAAACGAAGCTGACCGCGCTTATCGTCCTGCTCGTGTTGGTTGGTGGTGCCGCGGCACTGGCCCAACGGGGCTGGGGTCGCGGCGACTGGTATCGTATGCCACCGAAGTTTCCCATCGCCGAGCCGACCCATCACGACTTCACGTTCACCCGCGTCCTGTACCAGAGTGATCGCCGCGAGCAGGGTGGTCAGGGCTGGCACACTGATTACCCGAGTGCCGACCAGAACCTGATGATCCGGTTGTCTGAGCTGACGACCACACACGTAGGGTTCGATAAACACGACGAGCCGGATCATGTCGTCGTGCGCTTAACCGATGAGGCGCTGTTCACTTATCCGTTCATCTTTATGTCGGACGTCGGCACCCTTGAGTTCAGTAACGACGAGGCAACGCGCCTTGGCGAATACCTGCGGAAGGGAGGGTTCCTCTGGGTCGACGACTTCTGGGGTCCATACGCCTGGCAACAGTGGGTGAGGGAGATAAGCAAAGTACTGCCGCCGGGGGAGTATCCCATCTTCGACATCTCGTTCGATCACCCGATCCACCAGGGAATGTTTGAGGTAAAACAGATTCCGCAGATTCCGTCGATTCAGCATTGGCGGCGTAGCGGTGGCTCGACGACGTCAGAGCGTGGATACAACAGCACAGAAGTACACTTCCGTGGGATCGCCGACGCGGACGGCCGGCTCCTTGTGCTGATGAGCCACAACACGGACATCGCCGACGGCTGGGAGCGAGAAGGAGAGGACTACGAGTTCTTTTACCGATTTTCGATCGCCGCGTACGCTGTCGGCATCAATACTGTCGTACACGCGATGACACACTGAGAGAGGCTCGATTCTTTTTTCTTTCTGGTGGTTACCCCGCATCTAGAAACCGTCGAGATCGATCCGGAGCGACCGGCCACTGCATCCATCATCTGGATGCACGGACTTGGTGCCGATGCGTATGATTTCTACTCGGTCCCGCCGCAGCTCGGCTTGCCGGCCAATCTAGACATCCGCTATGTGTTTCCCAACGCGCCAGAGATCCCCGTGACCATCAATATGGGGCTGATCATGCGTGCGTGGTACGACGTGGCTGGTGTCGACCGGCACGACGAAGACTCGAAGCGTATCCGTCAGTCGAACGGGTGGATCAACGAGTTGATAGCGCGTGAAGTCGAACGTGGGGTCCCACCTAATCGGATCGTGCTCGCTGGATTTTCCCAGGGAGGTGCGATGGCGCTGTTCGCTGGGCTCCGCTACCCGGATGCTCTAGCCGGCATCATGTGCCTGTCAGGCTATCTACTACTGCAGGACACGCTTTCTGCCGAGGCAAGCGACGCGAGTCGGTCGATCGCCATTTTTCAAGCACACGGTACTGAGGACCCGGTCGTGCCATACCGTCGTGGGCGAGGGGGGCACGATCTGCTCAACAAGTCCGGTTATCAGATTGACTGGTACGAGTACCCGATGGCCCACCAGGTGTGCTTGGAGGAGCTGCGGGATATCGGTGACTGGCTGACGACCGTGCTAGTTCCTGTTCTGGAGCTAGAGGGTTAGGGCGGCTTACGTCGCACCTCTAATACTTCTTTGCAGGACCGTTCGCTCTGCGGTTGTCGGAAGGCGAATGGTGGCAGCTGTGCTTAGAGAGGTTTGGTCAGAACGGTGTGCCAAGAAATTTGTAAGACCTGACACTATGCCCGTAGGTATGCGGTGAGCGCTTTCCAGCGATACTCAATTTCGGCGATCTGGTCGCCTGAGAATGCGTACTCGCCGCGGCGTGATTTCGTTGTTTTGAAGACCCCTCGCTTCTTCAGCACGAAGAGCCGCACGCCCGGGATGATGGCGTCGAGGTTCAGCATGAGGAGTAACTTACTGAAAAGATCCCTTAGCTCTGTGGTCTGACCCGCTCTGTGTAGCTCCCAGAGGCGGGCGTAGAGATCGGCGTACATCGCGCCGCCGGTCATCACACCGTCCATCCCAAGGCGCATTTCGTAGAGCCATGCGCGTCCGAACGCGGCGCCGAATATACGCTTGATTGTCGCGGGGCGGTGTTCCGTGAGGGCTTGCATGCGCTTGTGAACCGGCGCACGTTCTTCCTTCACGTAGGCGATATTCGGAAACTCGGTCGCCAACTTGACTATGAACTCGACGGTCGGAACGACGTCGGGTGCGCCACCGCTTGTCTGGAAAAAGACGGGCCGTTCGGTGACGCTACAAAGAGCCGCGTAGTAGTCACGGAAGTCGCTCAGCGAGGCCGCAGCCGTGGGTGGGATCGCGATCATTCCGTCCGGTTCGAGTGTCTCGGCATGCCGGGCATATGCCATCATCGATTCGATATCATGACCTTGCACCCCGAATACGAGTGCCGGCTTTCTACCCCGCGCGGCATCGGTGAGGACCTCGAACCCACGTATCCGCTCCGCTGTTGATAGATAGCGCTGCTCGCTTGAGTTCTGTGGCCAGACTAACCCGTGCACACCACAGCGATCGAGAAACGCCA